>ERZ1463034.42-NODE-42-length-42620-cov-14.009303_pt1 | contig 42620 bp, 41 predicted proteins | sample MGYA00564480_ERZ1463034 | MGnify/ENA primary metagenome ERZ1463034 (study PRJEB39244, sample SAMEA3635122) | Helicobacter pylori | study: EMG produced TPA metagenomics assembly of PRJEB11511 data set (Assembly of a 5300-year-old Helicobacter pylori...
TGGCATTGGTTGCGCCGCTGGCGGAGTGCGTGGAAGCGGCTGAGCGGATTCGCGATTTCATTCAGCGCAGGAAGTAACCTCTTCAACTTCCGCACTGTGCAACACAGTGCGGGAACCTTCCTCATTCGCTCACCACCTATAGGCAAACCTCCGACGAGTAGCGCCTATGAGCCTAATCAGCCAGTCCCTCGCCCTTGCCCCCGCTTATCAGCCGTCCCCGAATAATGACATCACCCCTCCCGAACCTGCCGGGCGAACAAAAAGAGGCATCGCCGACAGCGACAAGCGCTGGCCGGACGGCGTGATCACCGTTGCGCTCGACCTGAGGGACGAAAAAAGCAAAGCGCTGGTGGTGGACGCTATCCGCGAATGGGCCCACCACACGCCGGCACTGCGCTTCAATATCGTCGATGGCAAGACCGGCGATATTCGTATTTCTGACGATGAAGGGCTCAAGGGCAATTGGTCCGCCATTGGCACGCAGGCCAGGCACATCGATGAAGATCAACCCACGATGCACCTCGACCGGACGGACGACTCGAAGAAGTTCCGCAGTACGGCCCTGCACGAATTCGGCCACGCCCTCGGGTTATTGCACGAGCACCAGCACCCGCAGAACACCCTGGATTGGGACAGGCCCCAGGTGTATGACTACTACACCAGCGACGCTTTCAGCGAAGCCATGGTACGCGAGCACATCCTTGAGCCAGACAACCGGCCCGGTTTGCAGATCACGCCATACGACCCCCAGTCCGTGATGCATTATGAAATTCCGGCTGAATTGAGGCGCAACGGGCAGGGCATCCCTAAAAACACCACCCTTTCTGCGGGCGACCAGCAAGCAATCAGAAGGCTGTACCCCCCCGGTCAACCCGACGTAGTGCGCGCAGCGGATAAACATAGGCTCACGTATTCACTCAACACCACCGGGAACTTTCCTGCAATTGGGACGAATTAACCACTGTCTCGTCCCGACCTGCCGCAGGAAACGTTCAATGATAAATCCCTCGCCTGAATCCTCTTATCCGCCTGGCACGCTCCGGCCGCCTGTCGAAAGCGCCGGTAGCGCCACGCCAACGCACAGTCTTTCGAGAAGCCGGCGCAATGTCGGTGAACCCGGCAAATACTGGCCCCAAAACACGACCCTCACGATCGCCATGTATGAGTATGAAATGGACGATAAATACGTGCTGGCCGTCAAAAAAGCCGCCAGCCATTGGCTGCCCCACATCAATCTGAAGTTTGATTTTGTCTCGGGCGAGCGAGGCGATATCCGTATCGCACAGAACCCGCCGGGCGACGGCGGTGGCGGTGGCGCTTCATCCATAGGCACCGATGCGCGAAACATACCGTTTTGGATGCCGACCATGAGCCTGCCCATGAATCACAACGACCCCCGCTTCGAATACATCGTCATACATGAATTCGGGCACATGCTGGGCGCCCATCACGCCCACCAGCATCCCGATGCCAACATCCCCTGGAACCGTGAAAATATCCACGCGACCTACCGAGGCACCACCAACCCGTATGCGGTACAGGACAACATCCTGCCGCTGACGCGGAGCAGCGCTTATGACTTGCTGCCTTATGACCCTGAATCGGTCATGCACTATGCCGTCAGCCCAGACCTGACCGATGGAAAGCGGGCGCACATCGACAACTGGTCACTGAGTGACGGAGACATTGCCTGGGCAAAAAAAGCCTACCCCGCCCCCCAAGCGGCGCCCATCCCCCCGGTGATCCGTCATCCACGCTTTCGTGATGCCGACTTCGACTGCACCGTTTAAGGCGTTGCGCACTCAGCGTCGGGGGCATGGGGCGCAGCGACAGCCAATTGCCTACTTCGGCGATCCCAGGTTCGCTTCACTCATATCCAGCTCGCTCAACACTTCCCTCAACACGTCATCCCCAATCCGGTGATGACGGCTCAGGCTATACAACTCCAAGCGCTGCGCGCGCAGGGCCTTGAGCCGCAGTTTTCGCTCCAGTTGGTCCATCTGCAACGCGAGCGCCTGGGCTTCGGCGGAGTCGTTAAAGACATCCAACTGATGCCGATATTCCGACATCAGTCGCGCCTTCAGCTCGGTAGCCAGTGCGGCCTGAGCGGCGTCCGCGGGAGCGCTCTCGGTAGGATCTTCGACCTCAAGCGCATGGATCGCGGCCACGGCGGTCTTTTTCCAAGCCTCGCGCACTTCATTGTGATGTTTTTCATCGGGGCTTTTTTCAATGCCGCGCAGCAGCAGCGGCAACGCAATACACGCCGCAACGAGCGACAGCAGGATTACCCCGGCCGCGATAAAGATCAACAGATCGCGCTGCGGGAATGCCTCGCCCGGCGCCAGCAGCAAGGGTACCGACATCACACCGGCCAACGTCACCGCCCCGCGCACGCCGCCAACGGTCAACAGCCAGCAGGAGCGCGCCGTCGGCACCAGGGTAAGCTCGCTTTTCCCACGCAGGCGCCGGAGCACACCCGACAGACGCCAGATGCTTTGCACCCAGATGAACCGCAATACCAACAGCACCAGGAAGATCGCGATCACGTCCAGGCAGCGATACAGCAGGGTCGGCCACAGCGTGGTTTCATGACTCACCACCGCCTTGATAATGTCCGGCAGTTGCAGACCCAATAGCAGGAAAATCAAGCCATTGAAGGCAAACTCCAGCAGCGACCACACACTGCGATTGAGCAAGCGCGTGCTGGTCTGGCGGGGCAGCAGGTCCAGCCAGCTTTGCATCATGCCCGCCGCCACCGCCGAGAGAATGCCCGATGCGCCCAGGCGTTCGGCCAGAACATAGGCGGCAAACGGCAGCAGCAACATGAACACAACGTGGGTGGCCGGGTCGTCCCACCCTCGCGCAATCATCCAGACACGCAGGCGCCCCACCAGCCAGCTCAACGCAATCCCAACCGCCAGACCGCCCATGGCCACCAGTACAAAGGTCAGGCTGGCATCCGCCAGGGAAAACACCCCGGTCAAGGCTGCCACCAGGGCGAACTTGAACGTCACCAGGCCCGTGGCATCGTTCATCAAGGCCTCGCCCTGGAGCATATGCATCAAGGGCGTGGGTAAACGGTTCTGGGAAATGGCCGACACCGCCACGGCGTCCGTCGGCGACAACACCGCCGCCAGGGCAAAGGCCACCGGCAACGGAATCGAAGGCAATAGCCAATGAATGAAGTAGCCGGCGCCGACCACGGTAAACAGCACCAGCCCTACCGCCAGCGTCAGAATCGGCCCGCGCAGGCGCCACAATTCGCGCTTGGGCATGCGCCAGCCATCGGAGAACAGCAGCGGCGGCAGGAACAGAAACAGGAACAACTCCGGGTCCAACGCGACATGCAGCCCCAGCGTGGGCCAGGCCAGCAAGGCCCCGGCGGCAATCTGCACGAGGGGTAACGGCAGCGGGATGACTCGCCAGACCAGACGCGAAACGCTGACCAGCATCAGCAGGATAAGAACGGTGTAGGCGGTTTGCATAACGCGGGTTTCCCGGACAATCGACTTGCAACGACGCACATCAGGCAACAACTCACCCTTGAAGTGCCATATTAGCCGCCTATGCTGTGCGATGGCTTTCGCACAATAGTCGCACTGGGCAATCCACGCTAGAGACGAGCGGCACCCAAACCCGCTGGTCGTGGCATAATCCGAGACCTTTCATTTTCATTGGTCCAAAGGGGGGCAATTCCTTGACCGTATCAAGCAAAACGTTGCACCTTTTCGGCATCAAAGCCTGCGACACCATGAAAAAAGCGCGCACCTGGCTCGACGAGCACGGCGTGAGCTATGCGTTCCACGACTACAAAACGGCCGGTATCGACCGCGAACACTTGACCCAATGGTGCAACGAGCACGGTTGGCAGGTGGTTTTGAACCGTGCGGGCACCACCTTTCGCAAACTCGAAGACGAACGCAAAGCCGATCTCGATCAGTCGAAAGCCATTGAATTGATGCTCGCACAACCGTCGATGATCAAGCGCCCAGTGCTTGATCTCGGTGACAGAACCCTGATTGGCTTCAAGCCAGACACTTATTCGGCGGCCCTCAAGTAGGCCAGCCATTCCATTTTTGTAGAGGTAACAGCATGTCCAATTCCCTGTTCAGCCTGGGCTTCGGCGTCGGCACTCAGAACCGCCAAGGTGCTTGGCTGGAAGTGTTTTACGCACAACCCTTGCTCCACCCGTCGGCAGAAATCGTCGCAGCCATCGCGCCGATCCTCGGTTACAGCGAAGGCAACCAGGCGATCACGTTCACCGTCGCCCAAGCCCTGCAACTGGCGGACGCACTCAAAGGCGTCGACGCGACCCAAGCGGCCCTGCTGAACCGCCTGGCTGAAAGCCATACCCCGCTGGTCGCCACCCTGCTGGCCGAAGACGCCGCACTGACCTCCACGCCTGAGGCCTACCTCAAGCTGCACCTGCTGTCCCATCGCCTGGTCAAGCCCCACGGCCTGAGCCTGGCCGGTGTATTCCCGCAGTTGCCGAACGTGGCTTGGACCAGCCAGGGCGCGATCGACATCAATGAGCTGGCCGAACGCCAACTGGAAGCGCGCCTGCGTGGCGAGCTGCTGGAAGTGTTCTCGGTGGACAAGTTCCCGAAAATGACCGATTACGTCGTACCAAGCGGCGTGCGTATCGCTGACGCGGCGCGTATCCGCCTGGGCGCCTACGTGGGCGAAGGCACCACCGTGATGCACGAAGGTTTCGTCAACTTCAACGGCGGCACCGAAGGCCCGGGCATGATCGAAGGCCGTGTCTCGGCAGGCGTATTTGTCGGCAAAGGCTCGGACCTCGGCGGCGGCTGCTCCACCATGGGCACCTTGTCGGGTGGCGGCAACATCGTGATCAAGGTCGGCGAAGGCTGCCTGATCGGCGCCAACGCCGGTATCGGTATCCCGCTGGGCGACCGCAACACCGTGGAATCGGGCCTGTACGTCACCGCCGGGACCAAGGTTGCGCTGCTCGACGAGCGCAACCAACTGGTTAAAGTGGTCAAGGCGCGTGAGCTGGCCGGCCAGCCGGACCTGCTGTTCCGCCGTAACTCCGAGACCGGTGCCGTGGAGTGCAAAACCCACAAATCGGCCATCGAACTGAACGAAGCGCTGCACGCTCACAACTAAGCAGCGACTCGATGCCACTAGCGAGCCCCGCACCGGGGCTCGCTTATACGAGTCTTGAACACCATGCTTGTGCCCTCCCCCTGGCGCGTCGACTTTCCGGCCATCGCCACCCTGCAACGGCAAGACCAGACCTATCTGGACAGCGCCGCCACCGCGCAAAAACCCCAAGCCCTGCTGGACGCGATCAGCCATTACTACACCAATGGCGCCGCCAACGTTCACCGTGCCCAACATTTGCCGGGCGCCCATGCGACCCAGGCCTTCGAGAACAGTCGCAGCAAGGTCGCGCAGTGGTTGAATGCAGGAGACAGCGGGCACATCGTCTTCACTCATGGCGCGACGTCGGCGCTGAACCTCTTGGCCTATGGCCTCGAGCACTTATTCAATGCGGGCGATGAAATTGTCATCAGCGCCCTGGAACACCACGCCAACCTGCTGCCCTGGCAGCAACTGGCCAAACGTCGCGCGCTGGAACTGGTGATCCTGCCCGTTGGCGACGACGGCATGATCGACCTTGAGGCCGCCGCCGCGCGGATCGGCCCGCGCACACGCCTGCTGGCGGTGAGCCAACTGTCCAACGTGCTGGGCACCTGGCAACCGCTGGAACACCTGCTGGCAATGGCCAAGGCCGAGGGCGCGCTGAGCGTGGTCGATGGCGCCCAGGGCATCGTCCATGGCCGCCACGACGTGCAAGCCCTGGGCTGCGACTTCTACGTATTTTCCAGCCACAAACTCTACGGCCCGGACGGCGTCGGCGTGCTGTATGGCCGCACCCAAGCCCTGCATCAGTTGCGCCACTGGCAGTTCGGCGGCGAAATGGTGCAACAGGCCGATTACCACAACGCCAGCTTCCGCCCTGCGCCGCTGGGGTTCGAGGCCGGCACCCCACCGATTGCCAGCGTGATCGGCCTGGGTGCCAGCCTGGATTACCTGAATTCACTGGGTCAACCGGCGGTCATCGCCCACGAAGCTGCGCTGCACGACTACCTGTTGCGCGGGCTGAAAGCGCGCAATGGCGTGCGCGTGCTCGGCGCGCCGCAGGTGGCGTTGGTCAGTTTCGTGGTGGAAGGCGTGCATAACGCCGATCTTGCTCACTTGCTGACCGAGCAGGGCATTGCCGTGCGCGCCGGCCATCATTGCGCAATGCCGCTGCTCAAGGCGATGCACTTGTCGGGGGCGATTCGCGTATCCCTGGCGCTGTACAACGATTCCGATGATCTGGAGCGCTTCTTTGAAGCGCTGGACCAGGCGCTGGATATGCTGCGATGAGCCTGCCGGTCGAGGCAGTCAGCGCGCTTGAGTCGTTTCAGGCGGTGGGCAGTTGGGAGCAACGCGCGCGCCTGCTGATACAATGGGGCGAGCGGCTGCCGGCATTGGCGGATGCAGACAAAGTCGACACCCACCTAGTGCAGGGCTGCGAGAGCCTGGTGTGGTTGGTGGGGCGTTTATCCGACGGCCATTGGCAGTTCGCCGCCAGCAGCGATGCGCGCATGATTCGCGGGCTGGTGGCGTTGCTGCTGGCGCGGGTCAACGGGCTCTCGGCTGCCGAGTTGCAGGCGGTCGACTTGCCGGATTGGTTCAATCAACTGGGGCTGTCGCGCCAGTTGTCGCCGTCGCGCAGCAATGGCCTGAATGCCGTGCTGCAGCGCATGCGCGAACTAAGCCGTACATAAAACCAAATGTGGGAGGGAGCTTGCCCCCGATAGCAGTGGTTCAGTCAATGTATTCAGTGACTGGCACTCTGCCATCGGGAGCAAGCCCCCTCCCACATTTGAATGGAGCAAGGCCTTGAGATTTAAGAAGGTTTGACTCGCTCGGAAGGCCGGCGCACCCCGGCCACAATCTTGTCCACCGCCTTGGTCGCCGCCACCATGCCGAAGGTGGCCGTCACCATCATCACCGCGCCAAACCCGCCGGCGCAGTCCAGCTTTACCCCGTCGCCAACAAAACTCTTTTGCAAACAGATGCTGCCGTCCGGCTTCGGGTAGCGCAGTTGCTCGGTGGAGAACACACACGGCACGCTGTAATGACGGGTCACCGTGCGCGAGAAACCATAGTCACGGCGCAGGGTGGAGCGCACTTTCGAGGCGAGCGGGTCGTTGAAGGTGCGGTTCAAGTCGCAGACCTGGATCAACGTCGGGTCGATCTGCCCGCCAGCACCGCCAGTGGTGATGATCTGGATCTTGCGGCGCTTGCACCAGGCGATCAGTGCCGCCTTGGCGTTGACGGCGTCGATGCAGTCGATCACGCAGTCGATGTTGGGGGTGATGTACTCGGCCATGGTGTCGCGGGTGACGAAGTCCGCCACCGCATGCACCGTGCAATCCGGGTTGATGCCGCGCAGGCGCTCAGCCATCACGTCGACCTTGGGTTTGCCCACGGTGCTGTCCAGGGCATGCAACTGGCGGTTGCTGTTGCTGACGCAAACATCATCCAAATCAAACAGCGAGATCTCGCCCACCCCACAACGGGCGATGGCTTCCGCCGCCCATGAGCCTACGCCGCCGACGCCAACGATCGCCACATGGGCCGCTTTCAAGCGCTCCAGGCCTTCAATGCCATACAACCGGGCGACGCCTGCAAACCGCGGATCTTCTGTACTCATGACCATTACCCCAAAAACCGGCGCGCATTATAGGGCTTTGCCACGACAAGTTCGAAACTTCGCGATACAAGTAAAGAACTTAGCTGGACATTCGCGGACTAACGTCCGGCTTTTCTCAGTCTGCTGTACGCTCAGGGAAGGGCCGGTGTAGGATGCGCGCCGTTCGGTGTAGGCCGACACCTCTTTTCGTTCCACACCTTTTGGAACCCGAAATCACCATGTCATCGCGTAAATTTGGACTCAACCTGGTGGTGGTGCTGGCAATTGCCGCACTGTTCACCGGCTTCTGGGCGCTGATCAACCGCCCGGTCACCACCCCCAACTGGCCTGAACAGATCTCCGGTTTTTCCTACTCGCCGTTTCAGCAAGGCCAGTACCCACAGAAAGACCAGTACCCGACCGACGACCAGATGCGTCAGGATCTTGCGATCATGAGCAAGCTGACGGACAACATCCGTACCTACTCGGTCGACGGCACCCTGGGGGATATCCCCAAGCTGGCGGAAGAGTTCGGCCTGCGCGTCACCCTGGGGATCTGGATCAGCCCGGACCTGGAGCGCAACGAACGCGAGATCCAGCGCGCCATCGAGATCGCCAACAGCTCGCGCAGTGTCGTGCGCGTGGTGGTCGGCAACGAAGCGCTGTTCCGTGAAGAAATCACCCCTGAAGCACTGATCGTGCTGCTGGATCGCGTGCGCGCCGCCGTCAAGGTGCCGGTGACCACCTCCGAGCAGTGGCACATCTGGGAGCACAACCCGCAGTTGGCCAAGCACGTCGACCTGATCGCCGCGCACATCCTGCCGTACTGGGAACACATTCCGGTGGCCCAGGCCGGCCAATTCGTACTCGACCGTGCACGGGATCTGAAGAAGGCCTTCCCGAAAAAGCCGCTGCTGCTGTCGGAAGTCGGCTGGCCGAGCAACGGCCGCATGCGTGGCGGTGCTGATGCGTCCCCCGCCGACCAGGCAATTTACCTGCGCACGCTGGTCAACAAGCTCAACCGCCAGGGCTTCAACTACTTCGTGATCGAGGCCTTCGACCAGCCGTGGAAAGCCAGCGACGAAGGCTCGGTCGGCGCTTACTGGGGCGTGTACAACGCCGCACGCCAGCAAAAATTCAACTTCGAAGGGCCAGTGGTCGCGATCCCGCAATGGCGCGTGCTGGCCATCGGCTCGGTGGTGCTTGCACTGCTGTCGTTGACCCTGCTGATGATCGACGGCTCGGCCCTGCGTCAACGCGGCCGGACCTTCCTGACTTTTACCGCGTTCCTGTGCGGCTCGGTGCTGGTGTGGATCGGCTACGACTACAGCCAGCAATACAGCACCTGGTTCAGCCTGACGGTGGGTTTCCTCCTGGCACTCGGCGCCCTGGGCGTGTTTATCGTGCTGCTGGCCGAAGCCCATGAACTGGCGGAAGCGGTCTGGACCCACAAGCGTCGGCGTGAATTCCTGCCGGTCGTGGGGGACTCGGACTACCGTCCGAAAGTGTCGATCCATGTGCCGTGCTACAACGAGCCGCCAGAGATGGTCAAACAGACCCTCGATGCCCTGGCCGCCCTCGACTATCCGGACTACGAAGTCCTGATCATCGACAACAACACCAAGGACCCGGCGGTGTGGGAACCGGTGCGCGACTACTGCGCAACCCTGGGCCCACGCTTCAAGTTCTTCCACGTTTCGCCCCTGGCCGGGTTCAAGGGCGGCGCGCTGAACTACCTGATCCCGCACACCGCCAAGGATGCCGAAGTGATCGCGGTGATCGACTCGGACTACTGCGTGTCGCCGAACTGGCTCAAGCACATGGTGCCGCACTTCGCCGACCCGAAAATCGCCGTGGTGCAGTCGCCACAGGATTATCGCGACCAGAACGAAAGCACCTTCAAGAAGCTCTGCTACGCCGAATACAAAGGCTTCTTCCATATCGGCATGGTCACCCGCAACGACCGCGACGCGATCATCCAGCACGGCACCATGACCATGACCCGTCGCTCGGTGCTCGAAGAGCTGGGCTGGGCCGACTGGTGCATCTGCGAAGACGCCGAACTTGGCCTGCGTGTGTTCGAGAAAGGCCTGTCGGCCGCGTATTACCCCGACAGCTACGGCAAAGGCCTGATGCCCGACACCTTCATCGACTTCAAGAAACAGCGTTTCCGCTGGGCCTATGGCGCGATCCAGATCATCAAGCGTCACACCGCCAGCCTGTTGCGCGGCAAGGACACCGAGCTGACCCGTGGCCAGCGCTACCACTTCCTCGCGGGCTGGTTGCCGTGGGTGGCGGATGGCATGAACATCTTCTTCACCGTCGGCGCGCTGTTGTGGTCGGCGGCGATGATCATCGTGCCGACCCGGGTCGACCCGCCGCTGCTGATTTTCGCGATCCCGCCGTTGGCGTTGTTCGTGTTCAAGGTGGGCAAGATCATCTTCCTGTACCGCCGCGCCGTGGGGGTAAACCTCAAGGACGCGTTCTGTGCGGCCCTGGCCGGGTTGGCGTTGTCGCACACCATCGCCAAAGCGGTGCTGTATGGCTTCTTCACCACCAGCATTCCGTTCTTTCGTACACCGAAAAACGCGGATAACCACGGCTTCTGGGTAGCGATTTCCGAAGCCCGCGAAGAGATGTTCATCATGCTGCTGTTGTGGGGCGCTGCGCTGGGCATCTACCTGGTGCAGGGCCTGCCGAGCGCCGACATGCGCTTCTGGGTGGTGATGCTGCTGGTGCAATCACTGCCGTATGTGGCGGCGTTGATCATGGCGTTCCTGTCGTCGCTGCCCAAACCGGCGCCGAAGGCAGAGCCGGCCACCGCGCTGTAAAAACTTGCGCAATGCACTAAACGGCGGCCTCTGGCCGCCGTTTTGCTATAAGATAACGGCCGTTTTGTGTGCCTTGCCTGCTCACCTATAAAAGCTCCGGAGTTCCCCCCATGACGGCCCATGCCGACCTTTCGCCGACCCTTCAACTTGCCATCGACCTGATCCGCCGCCCCTCGGTGACGCCGATCGACGCCGATTGCCAAAAGCTGATGATGCAGCGCCTGGGCGACGCCGGTTTCCAGCTTGAGCCGATGCGCATCGAAAACGTGGACAACTTCTGGGCCACCCACGGCAAGCACGACGGCCCGGTGCTGTGCTTTGCCGGCCACACCGACGTGGTCCCGACCGGCCCGGTGCAGGCCTGGCAGAACGACCCGTTCGACGCGCTGATCGACGACCACGGCATGCTCTGCGGCCGTGGCGCGGCGGACATGAAAGGCAGCCTGGCGGCGATGCTGGTGGCATCGGAGCGCTTTGTGCAGGACTACCCGGACCACACGGGTTCGGTGGCCTTCCTGATCACCAGCGATGAAGAAGGCCCGGCGCACCACGGCACCAAGGCCGTGATCGAACGCCTGGCCGCGCGCAAAGAGCGTCTGGACTGGTGCATCGTCGGCGAACCGTCAAGCACCAGCCTGGTCGGCGATGTGGTCAAGAACGGCCGTCGTGGCTCGCTCGGCGCCACCCTGACCGTGCGCGGCGTGCAAGGTCACGTGGCCTACCCGCACCTGGCGAAGAACCCGATCCACCTGGCCACCCCGGCACTGGCTGAACTGGCCGCCGAGCATTGGGACGACGGCAACACCTTCTTCCCGCCGACCAGCTTTCAGATCTCCAACCTCAACGCCGGCACCGGCGCCACCAACGTGATCCCCGGCGAGCTGACGGCGGTGTTCAACTTCCGCTTCTCCACCGAATCCACCGTGGACGGCCTGCAACAGCGGGTTGCCGCGATCCTCGACAAGCACGGCCTGGACTGGCACGTGGAGTGGGCGCTGTCCGGCCTGCCGTTCCTCACCGAGCCGGGCGCCTTGCTCGATGCGGTGTCTGCCAGCATCAAGGCGATCACTGGCCGCGAGACCCAGGCGTCCACCAGCGGTGGCACGTCCGACGGGCGCTTCATTGCGACCCTGGGCACCCAGGTGGTCGAGTTGGGCCCGGTCAACGCGACGATCCATCAGGTCAACGAACGCATTCTGGCCAGCGACCTCGACGTGCTGACCGAGATCTACTACCAGACCCTGATCAAGTTGCTCGCCTGATGCTAGCCTGCCCCATTTGCAGCGCACCGCTCAACGCGGTGGACAATGGCGTGGCGTGCCCGGCCGGGCACCGTTTCGACCGCGCGCGCCAGGGTTACCTGAACCTGTTGCCGGTGCAGCATAAAAACAGCCGCGACCCGGGCGATAACCTCGCCATGGTCGAGGCGCGCCGCGACTTCCTCAACGCCGGGCACTATGCCCCGGTGGCCAAGCGCCTGGCACAACTGGCCGCGGAACAAGCACCGCAGCGCTGGGTGGACATCGGCTGTGGCGAGGGTTACTACACCGCCCAAATCGCCGACGCCCTGCCCCACGCCGACGGCTATGCCCTGGATATTTCCAAGGAAGCGGTCAAGCGTGCGTGCAAGCGCAACCCGGCGCTGACCTGGTTGATCGCCAGCATGGCCCGCGTGCCGTTGGCCGATGCCAGTTGCCAGTTTCTCGCCAGCGTGTTCAGCCCGTTGGACTGGCAAGAGGCCAAACGCCTGCTCAGCCCCGGCGGCGGCTTGATGAAAGTCGGCCCGACCCGCGGCCACCTGATGGAGCTGCGCGAGCGGTTGTACGACGAAGTGCGCGAGTACACCGACGACAAACACCTGGCCCTGGTGCCGGACGGTATGAGCCTGCAGCACAGCGAAACCCTCGAGTTCACGCTGAGCCTGGCGGAGCCGAAGGACCGTGCCAACCTGCTGGCCATGACGCCTCACGGCTGGCGCGCCAGCGCCGAGCGCCGCACCGAGGTGATCGAGGCCGTCGAACCGCTGCTGGTCACCGTATCGATGCGCTACGACTATTTCGTGCTTCAATAACCGACTTTTCGGGCACTACGCCCACCCTGAATCCGCGAATGGATTTTCGAATCCCGCAACGAGGAACATCCATGCGCCAACCTGATATCGAGATTTACCTGAAGGACGCCGACGTCGACTACAAGGCCATCGCCGCCTGGCTGGGCGCCGCCCTGGGTCCTTGCTCCGACTGGGTCCAACGCGGCCAGACCTACAAGTGCAAAGCCGGCGACGTGCCGGTGACCTGGCTGCCCAAGGCGGTAGGCAAATGGAACAGCCTGTTCCTGGAAAGCGACAAAACCCCGTGGGAAGACGACATCGCCTGCGCCCGCGCCGCCTTTGCCGCGCTGAACGTTGAAGTGCGTTGCGCGCCGGGCAGTTGGGTAGAGGAAGAAGGTGAGGAAAGCGCCGACACCTGGATTCGGATCAGCACAGACGGTGAAGAGCAAATCACCTGGAAAACCACCTGATCTGAATGTGTGAACCCAATCAAAATGTGGGAGGGGGCTTGCCCCCTCCCACATGGCTTCTAGGCTGTAACAAAAATCCACATTACAAACCGACTACATCCTCCGCCTGCAAGCCCTTCTCGCCGCTCACCACGGCGTATTCCACCTGCTGGCCTTCGGCCAGGGAACGGTGACCTTCACCGCGAATGGCGCGGTAGTGTACAAACACATCCTTGCCGTCTTCACGCTGAATAAAACCATACCCCTTGGCATCGTTGAACCACTTCACATTACCGGTTTCGCGCGTTGTCATCTGTTCACTCCCACATGATTGTTATTGTTGAGTCGCTCGCGTTGAACTGCCGAGTATATGACAGGCTCAAAAACGATCAACTCAACTTTACATCGCTGCTTTTTTGCCGATTTTCGGCGAATACGGCACACTACCCGCCCGAGCACTTGCTCGGTTTTTTCCACTTGAAGCAGCTCGCCTATGACCCGCTCCCCGTTCCGCCGTCTGGTGTTTGGCACCTTGCGCCGACTGTTGTACCTCTGGGTTCGCTCAGAGACGATCAACCAGTCGGCCCTTACCCTTAACCTCGACCGCAGCCGGCCGGTGTTCTACGTCCTGCAATCACCCTCGCTCACCGAATTGGCCGTGGTCGATACCGAGTGCACCAAGGCCGGCCTGCCGCGCCCGGTGCTGCCGGTAGCGGTCGGCCCGTTGCTGGAACCTGCGGCATTCTTCTACCTCACGCCGGAGCCCGACTGGCTCGGCCGCCAGGACAAGCGCGGCGCGCCGCCCACCCTGACCCGCCTGGTCAACACCCTCAGCGCACACGCACAAGAGAATGCACAAATCATTCCGGTCAGCGTGTTCTGGGGGCAGTCGCCCGACAGCGAGTCCAGCCCCTGGAAACTGCTGTTCGCCGACAGCTGGGCCGTCACCGGGCGCCTGCGCCGGCTGCTGAGCATCCTGATCCTCGGGCGCAAGACCCGCGTGCAATTCTCCGCGCCAATCAACCTGCGTGAATTGATCGAGCACAATAAAGGCCACGAACGCACCGTGCGCATGGCCCAACGCATCCTGCGCGTACACTTTCGTAACCTGAAAACCGCAGTGATCGGCCCCGACCTGTCCCACCGCCGTAACCTGGTGAAGGGCCTGGTGAATATGCCGCTGGTGCGCCAGGCCATCCTTGATGAAGCCGAACGCGAGAAGATCAGCCCGGAAAAAGCCAAGGCCCAGGCGCTGCGCTACGGCAATGAAATTGCCTCGGACTACACCTACACCGCGATCCGCTTCCTGGAAGTGGTGCTGAGCTGGTTCTGGAACAAAATCTACGACGGCATCAAGGTCAACAACATCGAGGGCGTGCAAAAGGTTGCCCAGGGTTACGAAGTGATCTACGTCCCCTGTCACCGTAGCCACATCGACTACCTGCTGCTGTCCTACCTGCTGTTCAAGAACGGCCTGACACCGCCGCACGTTGCCGCCGGCATCAACCTGAACATGCCGGTGATCGGCAGCCTGCTGCGCCGCGGCGGTGCGTTTTTCATGCGGCGCACCTTCAAGGGCAACCCGCTGTACACCTCGGTGTTCAACGAGTACCTGCACACCCTGTTCACCAAAGGTTTCCCGGTGGAGTACTTCGTCGAAGGCGGACGCTCGCGCACCGGGCGCATGCTGCAACCGAAAACCGGCATGCTGGCGATCACGTTGCGCAGTTTCCTGCGCTCCTCGCGTATGCCGATCGTGTTCGTGCCGGTGTATATCGGCTATGAGCGAGTGCTCGAAGGCCGCACCTACCTCGGTGAGTTGCGCGGCGCGAGCAAGAAGAAAGAGTCGATCTTCGATATTTTCAAGGTCATCGGTGCGCTCAAGCAGCGTTTTGGCCAGGTCGCCGTCAACTTCGGTGAACCGATCAAACTGGCGCAATTCCTCGATGCCGAGCAACCGGGCTGGCGCGCACAGGAACTGGGGCCGCACTACAAACCGGCGTGGCTCAACCAAACCACCAACCGCCTCAGCGAACAGGTGGCGCGCCATTTGAACGAAGCGGCCGCGATCAACCCGGTGAACCTGGTGGCCCTGGCGTTGCTGTCGACCACGCGCCTGGCCCTGGATGAACAGGCCATGGCCCGCCAGTTGGACCTGTACCTGGCGCTGCTGCGCCGTGTGCCCTACTCGCCCCATACCACCCTGCCCGAGGGTGATGGCATGGCGCTGATCAAGCACGTCAAGGACATGAACCTGCTGTCGGAACAGAGCGATGCCCTCGGCAAGATTCTGTACCTGGACGAGCAAAACGCCGTCCTGATGACCTACTACCGCAATAACGTGCTGCACATCTTTGCCTTGCCGGCGCTGCTGGCGAGCTTCTTCCAGAGCAGCTCGCGCATGAGCCGCGAGCAGATTCTGCGCTACACCCATGCGCTGTACCCGTACCTGCAATCGGAGCTGTTTATCCGCTGGTCGCTGGAGGAACTGGACCCGGTGGTCGACCAATGGCTGGAGGCGTTTGTCGAACAAGGCCTGCTGCGCTTCGAGAACAACGTGTACCTGCGCCCGGCGCCAAGTTCGCGGCACTTTGTGCTGCTGACACTGCTGTCCAAAAGTATCGCCCAGACCCTGCAACGCTTCTACATGGCGATCTCGCTGTTGCTCAACAGCGGCCAGAGCAGCATCAGCGCCGAAGAGCTGGAAGACCTGTGTACGATCATGGCCCAGCGTCTATCGATCCTGCATGGACTCAACGCCCCGGAGTTCTTCGACAAGAGCCTTTTCCGACATTTTATTCAGACGTTGCTGGAGCAAGATGTGCTGCGCCGCGACGAAGCCGGCAAGTTGAGCTATCACGACCAGCTCGGTGAACTGGCTGAAGGCGCGGCGAAACGGGTGCTGCCGGCCGAGATTCGCTTGTCGATCCGTCAGGTCGCGCTGCATCGCGTCGACGGCGCGGCCGAAGCGCCGGTCGAAGCTGAAGCCCTCAAACCGGAATAAAGCCGCTAGATCGAATAAGGCGTCGCAGGATTACGGCGCCGTTGAAAAGGAGCTGCACCATGAAAAAGATCATCCTCCTGGGCCTGACCGCCCTGCTCGGGGCCTGCCATTCGATGAACCCCGCGCCCAAGGCCAGCCTTGATGGCGAAGTGTTCTACCTGCAACGCATCGCGCTGCCGCCGACAGCCATCTTGAGCGTCAGCCTGCAGGACGTATCGCTGATGGACGCTCCGGCCGTGACCCTGGCCGAGCAGAAAGGCCCGGTCAAAGGCCAGGTGCCGCTGCCGTTCCACTTGAGCTACGACCCGGCCCAGGTCAAGCCGGGCCACAGTTACTCGGTCAGCGCTCGCATCGAAGTGGATGGCAAGCTACTGTTTATCACCACCGAGCGGCACGCCGTGCAACTCAATGGTCAAGACTCCCAACCGCTGCGCCTGCGGGTTGATGCGGTCGCACACTGATTATTTGCAGATCATAAGGAAGCGTCCATGCTCCGTAATTCCCTTCGCCTCACTGCCCTGTGCGCTGGCCTGCTGCTCGGTGCCAATGCCATGGCGCTGTCCCTTGGCAGCCTGTCCCAGGGCGACGCCACCGGCGGCCTCAAGGATGCTTTGACCCAAGGCGCGCAGATCGCCGTGAAACAACTGGGTGTACCGGGTGGTTTCAGCAACAACCCCGAAGTCAAGATCGGCCTGCCGGGAAAACTGGGCAAAGTCGCCGACAAGCTGAAGATGTTCGGCATGGGTGAACAGGTCGAGCAGCTCGAAACCAGCATGAACAAAGCCGCTGAAACCGCCGTGACCCAGGCCCAGCCAATCCTGGTCAACGCGGTGAAAAACATGAGTGTGACCGACGCCAAGGGCATCCTCACCGGCGGCCAGGACTCGGCCACCCAGTACCTGAACAAAAGCAGCCGCGAAGCCATCCGCGCCAAGTTCCTGCCGATCGTCAAGGCCGCCACCGACAAGGTCGGCGTGGCCCAGCAGTACAACGCCCTGGCAGGCAAGGCCGCAGCGTTTGGCGCGGTCGATGCCAACAGTGCCACCGTCGAAAACTATGTGACGGAACAAGCGCTGGATGGTTTGTTCAAGATGATTGCGCAGCAGGAAGAGACGATTCGCAAAAACCCGGCGGCGGCAGCGACCAGTTTGGCGAAGAAGGTGTTTGGCGCGCTTTAACGCCACACGACGTGAGCTGAAAAAAGGCCCTGACATCGTCAGGGCCTTGTTTTTTTCGCCGAACCGTCCATCAAGCCCCCGAACCCAGCGCCGCACGCTCACGCCCGGCGGCGTTGACGAATAGGCTCAATAGTGGATGTGCGAAGCGCGTCGGGCGGCCCCGTGAGACATGTGCGCGCTATGAGCGCTGGACGAAGCCGCATTGACGTTATGGTTATCGTTGTTGATATTAATATTGATATCGCGATTGGCGTTTGGCTGATTCTGTCCAAACATATTTCCAAGCCCAAGCATCGAGCCCGCGAATTGCATCGGTAACGCCAGCAAAGGTAAAAGCATACACACCCCGTCCTATTCAGATTAAAGCCAACTCCCCGCCCCGCATCTCATACGCGGGAACCGCTCGGTCGGCTAATCCTGTGTGGACGCAAGGGTAAAAACGGTTCCTTCCTGCGTGTGAAATACTGCGTCGCTTCAGTTGAAAATCGAGTCAGCCAGGCGACCCAGTAGAAGCGTGGCAAAACAGCCAATGGCGATGGCAGCGACCCGATTGATCGCAAGCGGACTCAACCAACCCTGTTGACGCCCGACGACCCCTGCACCGAACGCTATCCAGGCCGCCCCTACCGGCACTACGACCAGCGCAAGGGCGCTCATGAAAACCAGGTAACCGGCCCAAGTGGTAAAGGTATTGATCGGCGCGATCAATGAGGCAATCAACAACCCCTTGGGATTCATCACCGTCAACCAGAAAAAGGACAACCCGGTGAATCGATCCTGGGTTGGAACGTCCTGAGCTTTTTTGCGTAACCACAACTGATACGACACTAAAAGCAAGTAAGCGCCGGCGGCCAACTGCGTCAATTTCAAGGCCCACGGGGCATATGCCGAAAGGTAGAGCAACGCCGAGCCCCACAGCGACACTTGTAACAGGTACGCCAGGCACTCGATGAAGGCCAGCTTCCACGAAGCCCGAAACCCGAACAACACCCCTGCGCGGAAAAGCAGGGTGTTGGTCGGGCCGGGGGCGAGCAACAACAACACTAAGGCTGAAACAGTGGCCAGCATGATTATGCGACGTCCTTCCTCACTCGGAACCACGCAGCATACAGGGCTGGCAGGAACAATAGGGTCAACGCCGTCGCCACAATCAACCCGCCCATGATCGCCACCGCCATCGGTCCGAAGAACACACTGCGGGACAGCGGGATCATCGCCAGTACCGCCGCAAGGGCAGTGAGAACAATCGGCCGGAAGCGTCGGACGGTGGCTTCGATAATCGCCTGCCACGGCGCCAGTCCAGCCTTGATGTCCTGTTCGATCTGGTCCACCAGGATCACCGAGTTGCGCATGATCATCCCTGACAGGGCGATGGTGCCGAGCATGGCCACGAAGCCGAAGGGTTGGCGGAACACCAGCAGGAACAGCGTGACCCCGATCAGGCCCAAGGGCGCCGTAAGAAATACCATCACCGTGCGTGAGAAGCTGCGTAGTTGCAGCATCAGCAACGTCAGCACCACCACGATAAACAGCGGCACGCCGGCCTTGACCGAATTCTGCCCACGGGCGGAATCCTCGACGGTACCGCCGACGTCCAGTAGGTAGCCGTCCGGCAGTTCGGCGCGCACGCCTTCGAGGGTCGGCAGGATCTGCTGAACCAGGGTCGCCGGCTGTTCCTTGCCGTAGATGTCGGCGCGCACGGTCACCGTGGGCAGGCGGTTGCGGTGCCAGATGATGCCTTCTTCGAAGCCGTATTCGAGGGTCGCTATCTGCGACAGCGCAACGCTTTTACCGTTGTCCGTCGGTACGGCCAGGCTGGGCAGCAGCGACAGTTCGGTGCGCTCGTAAACGGTGCCGCGCAGGAGGATTTCGATCAACTCGTTGTCCTCCCGGTACTGGCTGACGCTGGCACCGGTCAGAGAACTCTGCAGAAATTTCGACAGGTTGGCGGTGCTCACACCGAGGGCGCGCGCGCGGTCCTGGTCAATATTGAGGTAGACGACTTTGCTCGGCTCCTCCCAGTCCAAATGCACGTTCACCACGTGGGTATTTTCGCGCACCTTGGCCGCCACTTTCCGCGCCAGCGCACGGACTTCGTCGATGTGCTCGCCGGTCACGCGAAACTGTACCGGGTAACCCACGGGTGGGCCGTTTTCCAGGCGTGTGACGCGTGAACGCAACTCGGGAAAATGCTCGTTGAGGGTTTGGATCAACCAGATACGCAGGCTTTCGCGCTCCTCGATGGACGTGGCCAACACCACAAATTGCGCAAAGCTGGCGGCCGGCAGTTGCTGGTCGAGAGGCAGATAGAAGCGCGGCGAGCCGGTGCCGACATAGGCCACGTAGTTGTCGATACCGGCGTGCTCCTTGAGCAGGGCTTCCAGGCGCTTGACCTGGCCAGCGGTGTTGCTCAGGGACGCGCCCTCGGCGAGTTTCAGGTCGACCATCAACTCCAGGCGGCCGGAAGCCGGGAAGAACTGTTGCGGCACAAAACGAAACAGTGCGACCGAGCCGATAAACAGCAGCAGGGTCAGGACGATCACGGTCTTGCGTCGAGTGACGCACCACCCCACCAAACGTCTGACGCGCTGGTAGAACGGCGTGCCGTAAGGATCGGGACCGTCGGCACCGTGTTTGGCCGCATGAATTTTCGCCAGGTCCGGCAGGAGTTTTTCACCCAGATACGGCACGAACACCACGGCAGCGATCCACGAGGCGAGCAACGCGATGGTCACCACCTGGAAGATCGAGCGAGTGTATTCACCAGTACTCGATTGCGCGGTGGCAATCGGCAGGAAGCCGGCCGCCGTGATCAGCGTACCGGTCAGCATCGGGAACGCGGTACTGGTCCAGGCGAAACTGGCCGCTTTAAGCCGGTCGTAACCCTGTTCCATTTTGATCGCCATCATTTCCACGGCGATGATCGCGTCATCCACCAGCAAGCCCAGGGCCAGCACCAGGGCGCCGAGGGAAATCTTGTGCAGGCCGATGCCGAGGTAATACATGCTGGCAAAGGTCATTGCCAGCACCAGCGGGATCGCCAAAGCCACCACCATGCCAGTGCGCACGCCGAGGGAGAAAAAGCTCACCAGCAAGACAATGGCCAGCGCCTCGGCCAACACTTGGACGAATTCTCCGACACCGGTTTTCACCGCAGCAGGTTGGTCCGACACCTTGCGCAGTTGCATGCCCGCCGGAAGGTTCTTCTGCAGGCGTGCGAACTCATCTTCGAGGGCTTTGCCCAACACCAGAATGTCGCCGCCCTCGTGCATGGCGACGGCCAGACCGATCGCGTCTTCGCCCATATAGCGCATGCGCGGTGCCGGTGGATCATTGAAACCACGGTGAATATCGGCCACGTCGCCAATACGAAAGGTGCGGTCGCCTACGCGAATCGGGAAGCTACGGATCTCTTCCACACTCTTGAAATTGCCCGACACCCGCAGTTGCACGCGCTCAGTCGGGGTTTCAAAGAAACCGGCGGTGGAGACGGCGTTCTGTTCCTGCAACGCTTGTTGTACGGCGGCCAGCGGTAAGCCGAGGGTGGCGAGTTTGAGGTTGGACAACTCGATCCAGATCTTCTCATCCTGCAGGCCGAGCAGTTCGACCTTGCCCACATCCGGCACGCGTTGCAGTTGAATCTGGATGCGGTCGGCGTAGTCCTTGAGCACCGCATAGTCAAAACCGTCGCCGGTCAGGGCGTAGATGTTGCCAAAGGTGGTGCCGAATTCATCGTTGAAAAACGGCCCCTGGATATCCGGCGGCAAGGTCTGGCGAATATCGCTGATCTTCTTGCGCACCTGATACCACAGCTCGGGAATCTGCGCCGAGCGCATGGCATCGCGGGCGACGAAAGTGACCTGGGACTCGCCGGGGCGCGAGAAAGAGACAATGCGCTCGTACTCGCCGGTCTCCATCAGCTTTTTCTCGATGCGTTCGGTGACCTGGCGCGACACCTCCTGGGCCGTGGCTCCGGGCCAGTTGGTCTTAATCACCATGGCCTTGAAGGTGAACGGCGGGTCTTCGCTTTGCCCCAGCTTGGTGTAGGACAGAGTCCCAACCACCGCCAGCAGGATCATCAGGAACAGTACGATCTGGCGATTACGCAACGCCCATTCGGAAAGATTGAAACCCATCGGGGACTACTCCTTGACCGCCAGATTCACCACCCGGTTGGAGCGATCCACCGGGCGCACTTGTTGGCCCTCATGGAGCACATGGACACCGGCGGCAATCACCCAGTCGGTGGGGCTCAAGCCTTCGAGCACGGGTACGGTTTTTTCGCCAAAGGCACCGATACGCACCGGGGTACGCACAAGGGTGTTATCCGGCTGCACGCGCCAGACGTAGGACGCGCCGTTCTCCGCGCTCAGGGCGGACAGCGGCACCGACAGCGGAATAACGCCGTCGGCCTGTATGAAAACGCGGGCGCTCTGGCCCAGTTCTGCCGGAACCTTGCCACCGCTGAACGCGATGCGAGCGGCGAACGTGCGCGATTTCGGATCGGCGGCGGGCGACAGTTCACGAATACGTCCGGCAAACCGCTGGTCCGGCTGGCTCCACAATTCGACCGACACCGGCTGACCGATCTTGAACCGGCCGAAGCCTTGCTCGGGCAGGCTGATCAGCACTTCACGCTCGCCATCGGTGGCCAGGGTGAACACGGTCTGGCCCGCGGCGACCACCTGGCCGACTTCCACCGCGCGTTTGGCGACGACGCCATCCTGCGGGGCGCGGAGTACGGCATAACCGGCCTGGTTGCTGGATACATCGAACTCGGCCTTGATCTGCTTGAGGCGTGCTTCACCCGATCGGTAGAGATTTTCCGCATTGTCGTACTGGGAACGGCTGACCATCTGACGGTCCATCAGGGTCTTGTAGCGGTCACGCTCGGCACGCACCAGCCTCAGGTTGGCCTCGGCGGCGGTCACCTGGGCGCGAGTGGCTTCCAGTTGCAGGCGCACATCCTGCGGGTCGAGTTCCGCCAACGGTTGATTGGCCTTGACCCGCGCGCCCTCTTCCACCAGCCGCTGGCTGACCTTGCCGCCGATGCGAAAGGCCAGGTCCGGCTCATACCGCGCGCGCACCTCGCCCGGATAGCTGTCCATCGCCTGCGCCGAAGGCTGTGGTTGCACCACCATGGCCGGGCGGAGGGTGGTCTGGGCCGATTCTTCATGGCCGCAGGCGGCGAGTAAAACCAGCAGACTGGCAGGCAACGCAAGGGGCAAGAGAATGCTGCGCATGCTGAAGGACCTTTCGCAAATGGAGCTTGGAATAATTATACTGGGCAGTATGTTATTAATACCAAACTCACCAGTCCAGTATTAAAGGTGGAAATGTCCTACAATCCCGTCAACACCAACAGCCCTGGGCGCCCCAAGGACATGGCAAAACGCCAGGCAATCCTCGAAGCAGCTAAAATCCTGTTTTTGAGCAACGGTTACGCAAATACCAGCATGGATGCCGTGGCCCTTGAGGCCGGCGTATCGAAACTGACCGTCTACAGCCACTTCACCGACAAAGAGACCTTGTTCACCGCAGCCGTGGTGGCCAAGTGCGAAGAACAGTTGCCGGTGATGTACTTCGAGCTGCCCGAAGGCGTGCCTGTGGAGACGGTGCTGCTGAATATCGGGCGACGCTTCCATCGGCTGATCAACAGCAAGGAATCGTTGAGCCTGCACCGCCTGATGATGACCACCGGCAATCAGGACGTAAAACTCTCACAGGTCTTCTTCGAAGCCGGGCCGATGCGCATGTTGCAAGGCATGGAGCGTCTACTTGGGCGCATCGACCAGAGCGGCGCGCTGAGCATCGACAAGCCCTTTACCGCAGCCGAACACTTCTTCTGCCTGCTCAAGGGCACCGCGAACTTCTGCTTGTTGTATGGCTGTGGCGGGCAGTTGAGCGAGGACGCGGCCGAAGCCCATGTGCAGGATGTGGTGGGATTGTTTATGCGGGCCTATCGCAGAGAACCCGCTGCAAGCGGCAACGGGTGACCGCTTGTAGCGTATGGCTTAGGGCTTGAGTGCTTTTTTCGGATAGATGTCGTAGCGGCTGGACTTACCATCCAGCGCATGGCTCGGCTTGGGCCCTTCGATACACGGCGCCTTGCGCGGGCGCTTGACCACCACGCGATGGCTGGCCAGGGCCAGCGCCGCCGCCAGCAGGGCCGGTGCGTCCGCGTCGTCGCCCACCAATGGCCGGAACAGGCGCATTTCCTTCTTCACCAAGGCGGTTTTCTCACGGTGCGGGAACATCGGATCAAGGTAGATCACCTGGGGCGGCTCGCCTTGCCAGTTGAGCATCACCTCGATGGAATTGCCCTTGAGCAGCGTCATCCGCGCCACGATCGGTGCCACCTCAAAATCATCGGCAGCGCGCGCCAGGCCGTCCTCGAGCAACGCGCCGATCAGCGGCTGACGTTCGATCAGGCTCATCTCGCAGCCCAGGCTGGCCAGCACGAACGCGTCCTTGCCCAGCCCGGCCGTGGCGTCCAGCACCCGTGGGCGCACGCCTTGGGCGATGCCGACGGCCTTGGCGATCATCTGCCCGCTGCCGCCGCCGTACAAACGCCGGTGCGCCGCGCCGCCTTCGACAAAATCCACGCGCACCGGCCCTGGCGCGTCAGGCCCGAGCTGTTGCAACTGCAGGCCTTGTTCCCCGACTTGCAGGGAAAATTCCGCATCCGCCAGCTGTAACGGCAAGCCAAGCAGCGCAGCCCACTGTTCGGCACGGGCCTGGAAGCCGTCGGCCAAGGCCTCGACCTGGATGCGGCTGGCCGCTGGTTGTTCGCTCATGAATCGCTACGCTCAAAAATATTAAGGATCGGCCAATAACGGCCGATAGAAACAAGGATCAGGTATTTTGCCAGAGCTGAGCGTCGACCGAGAAAAATGTCAGACATTCTTCCGCTAACCATCGGTGTACTGCCGACCCACAACAACTACGGCCTGCGCAATACTCAAGCGCTGGCCGGAGTCAGTCATGTGTGGCAGGACTTCTTCGCCCGCGCGTTGGCCGAGCAGCTCGGTGAAACGCCGGATGCGCTCGCCGCCAAGGCATCGGCGCCGCTGGACCCAGCAGTGGAGCCCAGCGCGGGCGCCGACCTGCTGTCGCAAATCCTCACCCAACGTGAATGCGACGTGAAAGACACCGAGATCGCCCCGCCTGAGCCGCTGTTCCTGCCGATCGCCGAATTCGAAACCGAGTTGTTGCCACCGGCCGCCACGCCGTTCCCGCAAGAAGAAATCGTTGCCCAGCAGCGCCAGCAGAGTTTTGAAAGCGGCTGGGTGCGCCCGATCGTGCTGAGCGCCGGCCAACCTCTGCCGGAACCCGGCCCAGCGCCGGAACCGCGCCCACTGCACTTGCCGATCGCCGAATTCGAGCTGGACCTGCTGCCACCGGCCGCCACGCCGTTCCCGCAAGAAGAACTGGCCGCCCAACAAAAGGCTCTGGACTTCGACTACCACTGGGCCCGCCCGCTGGTCGTCAACAACCTGCGCCTGGCTGCTTAAGCCTCAACACAGCGCCCCATCGCCTTAAGAACACGCACCGCTTAATCCTTGAAGAATTGACTGGCCTGACTGTAGGGCATCGAGCGTTCGGTGAAGGTGAAGGTGCCAGACTCGTACACCTCCTGCGCCGCCCGGTAGAACTCGCCATACGCCGCCAGCGCCATGGCCGAGCCCACACTGATACGCTTGACGCCCATCGCGCTCAACTGCGCCACGCTGAGCTTCAGACCGCCGGACATCAGCACATTCACCGGCTTTGGCGCCACGGCCTTGACCACCGACAGCACCTCCTCGGCACTGCGCAGCCCTGGCGCATAGAGCACGTCCGCACCGGCTTCGGCGTAGGCCTGCAGCCGGCGAATAGTGTCAGGCAAATCCAGGCGACCATGCAGGAGGTTTTCTGCGCGGGCCGTCAGCATGAACCGGAATGGCAGGCTGCGCGCCGCAGCGACGGCGGCTTCCACACGCTCGACGGAGCGGTCAAAGGGATAGATCGGGTCGACGGCGATACCCGTGGCATCTTCGATGGAGCCGCCGACAATACCGCAGGCAGCGGCGCGCAAAATGGTCTGGGCGCAACCGTCGGGCGTGTCGCTGAAACCGTTCTCCAGGTCGGCGGCCACCGGCAACGCCGTGGCCTTGGCGATCATTGCGGCATTGACCAAGGTGTCTTCCAGGGACAACGCCCCTTCGGCATCCGGGCGCCCCAGGCTGAACGCGTAGCCTGCGCTGGTGGTGGCCAGGGCTTCAAAGCCGAGACTGGCGAGCATGATCGCTGAGCCGGCGTCCCACGGGTTGGGCATTACGAACGCACGATCGCGCTCATGCAGGGCCTTGAAGGTTTCGGCGCGAAGGGTTTGGGCATCCATGACTGACTCCTGGCGGGAAAAGAAGCCTTAGAGTAACCCCAGTTGCTCGGCTGCGGGTTCGCGGTGCAAGGTCGGCAACGCGGGTAGGCCGGGCAAACGTGCCATCAACTTGGCATGGAAACGCAGCGCCAGTTGCGCGGCGAGGCGGTTATCCGAGGTGTGCAGGAACACATAGGGCGTGCGCCCTTCTTCGATCCAACCGGCGATCTTTTCCACCCATGGGATCAGGAACGGGTCGTTGGCCTCAAGCTCGGGATGGCCGATAAACCGCACTTGGGGAAACAGGGTCAACGCCGCCGGGCGCGGTGGCACTTTGGGCTTTTTTGCTTGGGCATGCAGCACGGCCGCCGAGGTCGACGTGCAACTGAACAGGGCGCGAGGGTCGAGGCAGATCCGCTCGACGCCACGGTCGCGCAGCAGACGGTTGAGCATCCGCTCGGCATCACCCTTGGCGAAGAACTCCGGGTGACGCACTTCCACAGCCAAGGGGCGTTCCAGCCCGTCGATAAACCCGGCCAGTTCGCCGAGGCGCTGCGGCGAAAAACTCGCCGACAGTTGCAGCCACAGCGGTGAAACGCGCTCACCCAGCGGGCTCATCAACCCGACGAAACTGTGCGCCGCCGGCAACTGCTCACGCAGGTCGCCGCCGTGGCTGATGTCACGGGGGAATTTGGCGGTGAAGCGAAAATCCTCGGGCATGATCTCGGCCCAGCGCTGCACGGTGGCAGCCGACGGGCGCGCATAAAAAGTGGTATTGCCTTCAACCGCATTGAAGACCTGCGAGTACAACGCGAGGTAATCGCTGGAGCGGGCATCGACGGGGTACAGGTACTCGCGCCAGGCGTTTTCACTCCAGGACGGGCAACCGATAAAATAAGGCTGGCGCATCAGATGTGGATGTCGAGACCCAGCACTTCCATATCCCATTCGACAAAGCCGGCGGTGGTCAGGTAGCTGGCCAGGGCGGTGGCGACGCTTTTGCTCATGGAGCGCGGGAAGAGCATGTCTTGCTGACGGGCGGGAAGACCGCCGATACGTGCGTTTGCGGCGCCTTGGGGGCTGGACGACGCTTCGGACTGGACCTCGATGAAGTCCGGCGAATCCTCGACGGATTCGTCTACCGTGACGTTTGCCTTACGCGGCTTACGCTTGAGGGGGTAGGACTGTGAGGAAAATCCGTCTATACGCATCGATGCGAACTCGGTATCGGTGATGGCATTTTAGTGGCGCAATCCATAACGCGCAAATGCTCTGGTGATAACTAGAACACATAAATTGAAAAAGGTTTAAACACTGGAGCAAATTCTGACGATTGGCGCGTTTTTTGGTATGGCGCCCTTGGTGTGGCGAGGGCGCTTGCTCCCATTGGGCTGCGCAGCGGTCCCAGATTTTAGGGGCCGCTTCGCGCCCCAGCGGGAGCAAGCTCCCTCGCCACAGGTCAAAGGCCGCGCTCGGCCTTGGTCTGCGCGACTTTATCGCGCAGGTACACCGGCGCTGCGAGGTCGGCAGCAATCGCCTCGCCACGCTCGAACGCAAAGCGCGCCAGGGTCAGCAAGTCTTCGGCATGCGGCAACATTGCAGCGTCCTGGCCAACCAGCGACACGCCGATGCGTTCGCCATAGCCCCAGCCCGTGCCGGCACCGAACCAGTCACCGCTGGCATCGCTCGGCAACACCGCCGCTTCGGGCGGCAGCACGGCCTCAGCGCCTGCCAGCCGCATCTCGCCGTCGGTTTCGCGGTAGCAGCCCCAATAGACTTCATCCATCCGTGCATCGATCGCCGCCGCCACTTGCCGTGTACCGTGTTCGCGCAACGCCCGCTGCGCCAGCACGGCGAGGTTGGACACCGGCAACACCGGGCGCTCCAACGCAAAGGCCAGGCCCTGGACCACGCCGATGGCGATGCGCACACCGGTAAAGGCGCCCGGGCCACGGCCGAAGGCGATGGCGTCCACGGCGGACAGGCTCGTGCCGGCGTCCTCCAGCAGTTGCTTGATCATCGGCAACAGCTTCTGCGCGTGCAGGCGCGGGATCACCTCGTAGTGGCTCGTTACCTTGCCATCGTGCAGCAAGGCAACCGAGCAAGCTTCAGTCGCAGTGTCCAGGGCCAGCAGGGTGCTCATCGGTGTCGGTGTCCAAGTCGAAAAAAGTGCGCCAGTATAAACAACAACGGCCCGCAAGCGGGCCGTTGTGCGTAAAGCCGATCATTCGATCAGCTCAGCGCTTTTAGCACCTTGCCGGTGATCGCTTCCACCGAGCCGACGCCAGGGATGTGGCTGTACTTCGGCTTGCCGTGGGCAGCCGACAGCTTCTGGTAGAAGTCCACCAGCGGTTTGGTCTGGGAATGGTAGACCGACAGGCGATGACGCACGGTTTCTTCAGTGTCGTCTTTACGCTGCACCAGGTCTTCGCCGGTGACATCGTCCTTGCCTTCCACTTTCGGCGGGTTGTAGACGGTGTGGTACACGCGACCCGAGGCCTCGTGAACGCGACGACCGGCGATACGCTGGACGATCTCTTCATCTTCAACCGCGATTTCGACCACTGCGTCCAACTCGACACCCGCCGTCACCAGGGCTTCCGCCTGGGGAATGGTGCGTGGGAAGCCGTCGAACAAGAAGCCATTGGCGCAATCAGGTTGTGCGATACGGTCCTGGACCAGTGCGATGATCAGGTCATCGGAAACCAGGCCGCCGGCATCCATGATGCTCTTGGCTTGAATACCCAGCTCGGTGCCTGCTTTTACCGCAGCGCGCAGCATGTCACCGGTGGAGATTTGTGGAATGCCAAACTTTTCAGTGATGAACTTTGCCTGAGTACCTTTACCGGCCCCGGGAGCTCCCAGCAGAATGACGCGCATCGATGTGCTCCTCAATTTTTTATAGAGATGACGCTCGGATTCGCCGCGTGGGGCCAATCTCGTAAAAATGTGGGCCCAGGCCGCACAAACGGCCAAAGGCTGATCAAGATACACAGCAGGCCCTAACCACACAAGCCGCCAAAAGTAGGAAAAACCCGCACCACACGTGCGTCATAGGTGGGGTGTGCCTGGGTGCAACCCGACCCCCTAAACGCCGACCGCCTTTTTCAGGGCGGCCGTCGTGGGTTATCCGCAAGCCGTTGAGAACATGCAAAAAACCTCAGCCGGTGTTGCGCAAGCCGGCCGCGATACCGGCCACGGACACCAGCAGCGCCTGTTCCAGAGGGCTGTCTTGCGCCGCTTCCTGGCGACGCGAGCGCGCCAGTAATTCGGCCTGCAACAAGTGCAAGGGGTCGAGGTAGGTGTTACGCAGACGGATGAACTCCAGGGTATCCGGGCTATGGGCAAGCAGTTGCGACTGGCCGGTCAGGCCAAGCACCACCTGGCAAGCCTGCGACAATAGGTCGCGTAAATGCGCACCCAACGGCAACAGCTCCGGCTGCACCAAACGCTCGTCATAGAGCCGCGCGATATCGGCATCGGCCTTGGCCAGCACCATCTCGAGCATATCGATGCGGGTGCGAAAGAACGGCCATTGCTCGCGCATCTGCCCCAGCAACTCACCCTCCCCGCGCTCCAGGGCCTTGCTCAGCGCCGCTTCCCAGCCGAGCCAGGCGGGCAGCATCAGGCGGGTCTGGGTCCAGCCGAAGATCCACGGGATCGCCCGCAGGCTTTCAATACCGCCGGCACGGCGTTTGGCCGGGCGACTGCCCAAAGGTAGGCGCCCCAATTCCTGCTCCGGGGTGGACTGGCGGAAATACTCGACGAATTGCGGATTTTCCCGCACCACGGCGCGGTAGGCGCTGACACCGTCTGCTGCCAATTCATCCATCAAATGGCGCCAGGCCGGCTCCGGTGGCGGCGGTGGCAACAGCGTCGCTTCCAACACCGCCGCCAGGTACAGATTGAGGTTCTGCTCGGCGATGTCCGGCAGGCCGAATTTGAACCGGATCATTTCGCCTTGTTCGGTGGTGCGGAAACGCCCTGCCACCGAGCCCGGCGGCTGCGACAGAATCGCCGCGTGAGCCGGGCCGCCGCCTCGCCCAACGGTGCCGCCGCGGCCATGGAACAACAGCAGTTCCACCTGTTGCTCGCGGCAGATATCCACCAGGCGTTCCTGCGCTCGGTACTGCGCCCAGGCTGCGGCGGTGGTGCCAGCGTCCTTGGCCGAGTCCGAGTAGCCGATCATCACTTCCTGCGGGCCTTGCAGCCGTGCGCGGTAACCCGGCAGCAGCAACAGTTTTTCGATCACTGGGCCGGCGTTGTCGAGGTCGGCCAGGGTTTCGAACAGCGGCACCACACGCATCGGCCGTTGCACGCCCGACTCTTTGAGCAGCAGTTGCACCGCGAGCACATCCGACGCGGCACCGGCCATCGAGATGACATACGAACCCAGGGACGCGGCCGGTGCGGCGGCGATTTCCCTACAGGTGTTCAATACTTCAGCGGTATCGGCCGACGGTTTGAAATAGCCCGGCAGCAGCGGTCGACGATTGGCCAGTTCCTTCATCAGGAAGCTGATGCGCATCTCTTCGTTCCAGTCTTCGTAACGACCCAGACCGAGATAATCGGTGATTTCGGTCATCGCCGCCGTGTGGCGGCTGGCGTCCTGGCGCACATCCAGCCGCACCAGGAACAGGCCAAAGGTGACCGCACGGCGCAGGCAATCGAGCAACGGACCATCGGCGATCACGCCCATGCCGCACTCATGCAGCGACTGGTAGCACAGCTCCAGCGGGTCCAGCAGGTCGCGGTTGCTTTGCAACACATCCGCCGGCGCCGGGATGCCCGCGCTCAACGACGCGTGGGCCCATTGGCGAGTCGCACGCAGGCGATCACGCAGTTGCTTGAGCAGCGCGCGATATGGCTCGACGCTGTCGCCAACCTTGGCTTGCAACGCCGGGCTGGCCTGCTGCATCGACAGCTCCGAGGCCAGGTGATCGATATCGCGCAGGTACAGATCGGCCGCCATCCAGCGCGCCAGCAGCAAGACTTCGCGGGTGACCGGCGCGGTGACATTCGGGTTGCCGTCACGGTCGCCGCCCATCCACGAGGCGAAGCGAATCGGCGCCGCCTCCAAAGGCAGGTGCAGGCCGGTCGCGGCGTACAGCGCATGGTCGGCCTTGCGCAAGTAATTCGGGATCGCCTGCCATAACGAGTGCTCGATCACTGCGAAGCCCCATTTGGCTTCGTCCACAGGCGTAGGCCGGGTACGGCGGATTTCTTCGGTGTGCCAGGCTTCGGCGATCAGCCGTTGCAGGCGCTCGCGGATCTGCTCGCGCTCGGCCGTGGTGAGGTCACGGTGATCCTTCAGTGCCAACTGCGCAGCAATCGCATCGTATTTCTGGATCAGGGTGCGACGGGCCACTTCAGTGGGGTGGGCAGTGAGGACCAGCTCGATCTCCAGGCGCCCCAACTGACGGGCCAGGGATTCATTGCTGTGGCCTTCGCGTTGCAGGCGGGCCAACAACTCCGGCAACACCCGCGATTCGAAGGGCGCCGGTTGCGACTCATCGCGCCGATGAATCAACTGATACTGCTCGGCGATGTTGGCCAGATTGAGGAACTGGTTGAAGGCCCGGGCGACGGGCAGCAGTTCGTTTTCCTGCAACTGGTTCAGACTGGCGCTGAGTTCCTCGCCCGCCGCCTGCTCGGCCGCCGCGCCACGGCGGTCAGCCTTGGCGCCTTTGCGAATTTGCTCGATCTTGTCGAGAAAATCATCGCCGTACTGCTCTCGAATCGTGTTGCCCAACAGTTCACCCAGCAGGTGAACATCCTCACGCAAACGTGCATCGATATCACTCATCAGCCAATCTCCAGGCAGAAATCCGGGACGCGCAGTCCTTCAGAGTGCCGCTCGCGTCACTGTCTGACAAGGCCAACCACAAACGACGTTAAACCTTGTGGCTTACAGCTAGTCTGAATATTGAGCCGCCGTGTTTATCCACGTAGGCGGCTGGTCACTCATCACCGCCCGTTACCGTGGGTTTTATTGAGGTTGCCATGAAAATTCGAGAACTGGCCCAGCATTGGGAAGAAAACGCCAAGGGTCACCTGACCAAGACGGAGTACGCGATCCATCTGGACGTGGAATCCGCCGCCAGGCTGGCGGCCATTGCAGATATGTACCCCAAGCGCCATCCACAAGAGTTGCTCGGCGAGCTGATCGGCGCCGCCCTTGAAGAGCTGGAAGCCAGCTTTCCGTACATCAAGGGCCAGCATGTGATTGCCACCGACGAAGAGGGCGATCCGCTGTATGAAGACGTTGGCCCTACGCCGCGCTTTCTGACGTTGTCGCGCCGCTATCTGCACGACATGTCGGCCAGTGCCGACGAACCGAAGCACTGACAAACCGTCCTTAAACACTCTTCATCCCACGTATTTCCGGGCCTCACAAGGGCCCGGAGTACCTCTGCGCGCGGCGAAAGTTCAAGCCAAAAAGTACTGACCATTTAGTCAGGTATTTTTTTTGGCAAATCGCCATCTTCACTGAACTTTTGAAAAAATCCCCAGGTCACAGCCAGTAAGCCATCACTTGGAACGGCCGTTTGAATAGGCGTTTCGCGCTTTACCGCCGGGCCCGCAGCCGCTGACCAGTGAGATGGACTTTGATGTTTTTGAGGCGTTATCCAATGGAGTTGAAAACGATGAAGACCAGCACTGCCAAATCCACGTTTAACCACCTGCGCGGGCTCAAACTGGCCGCGCTGGCGATCGGCACCAGCTTCGTCCTCGCGGGCTGCGCCGGCAACCCACCGACCGAGCAATACGCCGTGACCCAGTCTGCGGTCAACAGCGCCGTCAGCGCCGGCGGCACCGAGTTTGCCGCCGTGGAAATGAAGTCGGCCCAGGACAAGCTCAAGCAAGCCGAAATCGCCATGCACGACAAGAACTATGACGAAGCCCGTCGCCTGGCCGAGCAAGCCGAGTGGGACGCCCGCGTCGCTGAGCGTAAGGCCCAGGCCGCCAAGGCCGAACTGGCGGTGAAGGACTCCCAGAAAGCGGTTGACGAGCTGCGCAAGGAAGGCATGCGCCCGGCCGCTATCCAGCAGAAATAAGGCGCCGCCCCTTGGCTGCATCGCACCTGATATCGAATTGAAAGGACGACACGACTATGCGCAAACAATTGATGATCCCTGCCCTGCTGGCGATGAGCGTTGCTCTGGCGGCTTGCTCCACCCCGCCGAACGCGAACCTGGAAAATGCACGGACCAACTTCTCGGCCCTGCAAGCCAACCCGCAAGCCACCAAGATAGCGGCCCTGGAAACCAAGGACGCCAGCGAATGGCTGGACAAGGCGGACAAGGCTTACCGCGACAAGGAAGACCAGAAGAAAGTCGACCAGTTGGCGTACCTGACCAACCAGCGCGTTGAACTGGCCAAAGACACCATCGCGCTGCGCGAATCCGAAGCCAAGTTGAAAAACGCCGGTGACGAGCGCGCCCGCGCCCTGCTCGATGCCCGTGATGCGCAGATCAAGCAACTGCAAGACAGCCTGAACGCCAAGCAGACCGAGCGCGGCACCCTGGTGACCTTTGGTGACGTGCTGTTTGCCACCAACAAGTCCGACCTGAACCCCAACGGCATGGTCAATATCGCCAAGCTGGCGCAGTTCCTGCGCGATAATCCGGACCGTAAAGTGATCGTCGAAGGCTACACCGACAGCACCGGTTCCGATTCGTACAACCAGAGCCTGTCCGAGCGCCGTGCGGCCTCCGTACAGCGCGCACTGGCCCAGCAAGGCGTGGACATTTCACGCATCGTGACCCAGGGCTATGGCAAGGAATACCCGGTTGCCGATAACGGCAGCGTGTCGGGCCGCGCCATGAACCGCCGCGTAGAAGTGACCATTTCCAACGACAACCAGCCAGTCAAGCCACGTTCGTCCGTCGCTTACTGATTGATGGATGCTGGAAACAAGAGCCCCACCTGAACGGTGGGGTTTTTTTGCCTATCAACCGCCGATCTTACGACCGTTATCACTGTCCGGCATCATCGCTTGCATGCCTTGGCGACCGCCCATCATCTTGTTCAGTTGCTCCATATCCGGCTGTCGGCCGGAACCGCCAGCGCCCTGAGAACCGCCGGCACCAGCACCTGCCAACATGTCCAGAAGCTTCTTGATCAGCTCAGGTTCCATCTTCCCCTGCTGCTGACCAGCCTCTTGCGAGCCACCCTGATCAAGGCGGTTCTGCCCATTGACCATGCCCATCGCTCTATCGATTGCACTGATAGCCATTGCGCTCTCCCGGATTTTTTCGTAAGGATTGTTATCAGCAACGCTGACAAGCCAATCAGTGGCGTCTTACGCAAAACGGTTCCAGGAATTTCAAGCCGGACGGTACTGCCCGCAACTGGCTACTGCTGCAACTGCGGGGTTTCCTGGCCCACGCAACGCACGGCCTGCTTTTTGTTGTTCACCAGCACACCGCTGAGGCCTTTTTGCTCGGTATCGAACATCACCAGCACGCCATCGACGCATTGCGCCACTTGCGCCGCCGGGGTCAGGGAGATCTTGTAGTCCTCGCCAGGCACGGTCTTGAGCATGGTGAAGTCGCTGAGCAGCAACGCATCGTCCGGTTTGGCGAAATGCAGGTAGCCATAAAACCACAGGCAACCGACGGTGCCGATGATGGTGCCGATGCCGGTGAGGATCAGCGGGATCATGTTGCGTTCTTCGCTCATTGCGGGCTCTCTGATGAGTCAACTTTAGGAATAGGGTAATTCGGAATTTCGCCCAGGCGGCGCAGGCCGTTGAAATGCAACGGGTCATCCAGATAACGCAGCATCACAGTTTGCCAGGTCTTGTCGGCAAAGGTCTGCACATGGCCGCCACGGGTCAGTTGCAACACCCTGGGTGCAGGCGCGGCCTGATACAAACGAATGCCATTGGACAGCGGCACGATGGGGTCATCCAGGCTGTGGAACAGCAGTTTCGGCACCCCGGTCAACTGGGGCATGGCATTGATCGCACTGTCGGCGTCGGGCACCAGCCAAGACAAGGGCACTTGAAACGGCCATGTTAACCAGGAGGTGCTCAGGGCGAATTGTCCTACGTCACGATAACTGGCGGGCACGCCGTCCAGCACCAGGGCCTTGAGTTGGGTCTGCCGCTCCGGGTGGGTCGCCAGGTAATGCACGGCCAGCGCGCCGCCCAGGCTTTGGCCGAGGACGATCAACGGCTGGCCCTGGGTTTCAGGCGCCTGGTCGAGCCAACTGAAAGCCGCGTCGACGTCCTGATAGATCGCCGGTAACGATGGCTTGCCTTGCGACAGCCCATAGCCGCGATAATCCAGCAACAGGACTTGATAGCCTTGCTCCGGCAACCACCAACTGCCGCCCAGGTGCCAGGCCAGGTTGCCACCGTTACCGTGCAGGTGCAGCACCGTGCCCTTGAGCGGCACCCCGGGTTTGGCCGGCAACCACCAGGCATGCAGCTTGACGCCGTCGGCAGTGGTGAGCGTGACGTCGCGATATTCCAGGTGCGCCTTTTGCGGCGTGAACGGCAAGCCGGGCTCCGGGTAGAACAGCAGGGAACTGCAACCGTTCAGTGTGAGTAGCAGGCAAAGAATGCCGAGGATTCTCATCCGTTGAAGCCTCGCTGATCGTCGAAATGTTCAGGCGCGTGCAGGTCCAACTGTGGAAGGGGGCTTGGCCCCGATGGCGGTGGGTCAGTCACAGTTGCATTTACTGACACCGTTATCGGGAGCAAGCCCCCTCCCACCTTGTTGAACCGGTTGGGTCAGTTCAGCCTTTACAGGATGTTGGAGTAATCCGCCTCGATCCGATCCAGGCTCAAATGGTTGAGGAAGTTGGAGAAGCACATCCACGCCGCCAGTGCGTTCATGTCCCGGAACTGCTCCGGAAGGTACTTGGGCGGCACCACCAGGCCTTCGTCGACCAACTGACGCAGGGTGCGCATGTCTTCCAGGGTGGTCTTGCCGCAGAACAGCAACGGCACTTGTTCCAGCTTGCCTTTGCGCACGGCCAGTTGGATGTAGTTGTAGACCATGATAAAGCCCTTGAGGTAGGACAAATCCTTGGTAAACGGCAGACCATTCGGCACCGAGCCGCGAAACACCCGGCTGGCGTTACCGTAGCTTTCGGCCATTTCAAAGCCTTGTTCACGGAAGAAGTCGAACACCTGCAGGAAGTCGGCGCCCTCTTCCACCATGTGGATCGCGCGGGTGCGGTTGGTCAGCTTGCGCAAGCGACTCGGGTAGGAGGCAAAGGTGATGATTTCCATCAGGATCGCCAGGCCTTCCTGGGTCACGGTGGACGATGGCGGGCCCTTGGACAGGAAGGTGCAGATCGGCTGGTTCTGGCCGTTGAGGGTGGTGCCCACATGCACCAGGCCTTCATGCACTTCGAGGGCGCGCACGTCGCGGTCGTTGAACATCGCATCGGCGCGGATCTTGATGTAGTCGGCACCCGCCGCCGCGTCGGCGACGATCCCGTCGGACTCGAACACGCGGATGGTTTCTTCGGCCTCGCCAAACACCTTGTTCAGGCGGGTTTGCAGCAGGCTGACCGCGTCCTTGGCGGTGAGGGTCTTGGCCTCGTCCTTCAGGTCGCCACGGCCGTCGATATTGTTCAAGTAGTCGGACAGCATCAGGCCGAGGTCCGCCAGGGTCGGATCGCCAGCGTGGAAGGCATCGGAGGCGGCGCCGTACAGCTCCTGGGAAATCAGGCCGAAATCCTCGGTACCACGTGCTTCGAGCATGCGCACCACCATGCGGTACTCCCGGCACATGCGGCGCATGATCTGGCCCACGGGACTGAACTGGCCGAGGCGGCGGGTGATGTCGCGCTCGATGTTCTGAAACTCCAGCTTTACCGCGCTCGAATCGAACGACAGTGGCCGGTTCAGGTAGTAATCGCGGTCCACCGCCGGCATTACCTTGCCCTTGCCCTTGAGGAAACCCTGGCGAATGTTCTCGTCCCATTTCACCGCATCGAGGACGCGGATCGGTGTTTGCGCCAGCACAATGCGATCGGACAAGCTGCGTATCGTCTGCTGGTAATCGTCCACCCGGTACTTCCTCTTTAAACGTTATTTGTCCGCACGCCGGTAGCGCACGGCTTCAACGAACACATCGGCATTGGCCGGGTCATCCAGGTAGGCAAACACCTGGTTCATGGGGCTGTCGACCAGTACGCCGGCACCTTCCACGGTGTCTACGGTGCTGCCGTGCAACGCCTGCTGCCCGATGGCCTGGTGGATTTGCTCAAGGTCGAGGTTATAGACCACCAATTCGTGCGTTTCGTCGAGCTCGAACCCCGCCAGGACGTAATGCCCGCCGAACTTGCCCGGCAACGGCGCCGACAGATACCAGCGATTGCCATGGCGCGAGACGCTGAACACGTACTCATCACGCTGGCCAGGCTTGGCCTGAGGGTAGCTCACGGCTTTGTAGCGGTGTTCGCCGACGCGGCTGATCCGCAGGTTGAGCGGCTCGCCCCAGGCATTCTTGCTCGTCCATTGGCCCAACAGCGCAGCAGGCGCCGCCTCACTGGCCGGCAGCGGCTCCTTGAAGGTCACCAGGCAACCGCTGAGTAAAAGGAACGACAAGGCGATGACCGCGACACGCCAGGCTTTCATTGGACACTCCCGGTGTCAGACCGAGGCCAACACCAAATGCATGTAACGCTTGAGGATCTCAAGCATTTCGTCAGCGCTCAGCGGCTCCGCGCCGTCCAGCAGGCCCTGATATTCCATCCGACCGATAATCGCCGTCAACACTTTGGCATCCTGTTGCGGCTCGCGCGAGCCCAATACCTGGAAAAACTGCCCGGTGCCCTGCAGCAGGATCTGCTGGTGGGAACGCACCAGCTCGGCCAGGCGCGGGTTGAGCAAGGCTTCCTGGCGAAAGGCCTGTTCGGCCATCAGGTACTCGCGACGATTGCTCAATTGGCGCTGCACGTAATCGGCGGTCAGCCGCGCAATGTCATCGGCCAGTTGCGAACGCGACTGCGGGCTGCCGTCGCCATACGCGACCATCTCGCGCAGCAAGCCTTCGTTACGCACCCACAGCTTGCCCATGAACGCGGCGCTGCGCTCGACGTATTGGGCGAAGGTATCGGTGAGCAGGTCATCGATGTCCTTGAAGTAATAGGTGGTCGCCGACAAGGGCACCCCAGCCTCCGCCGCCACTGCGCGGTGGCGCACGGCCCGCACGCCGTCACGCACCACGATGCGCATGGCGGCATCGAGAATGTCCTGCCTGCGTTGCTCGCTGCCCCGACGACTGGCCTTACGGCCCTGGTACTGGACGCTTTCAACCACGGCAGCGGCAATGCCGGCGGCGCCTTCTTGAGCAATTACGCGGTTCACGACACACATCCTTGAAAAGATCAAAACCTGGCGCTGTTTGCTTGACGCTTATTTACGCCGCATAAAAAAGCCGCCTTATAAAAGGCGGCTTCGGATTTCGCTTCGCTTACGCTTGTGGCCGCATATGCGGGAACAAGATCACATCGCGAATCGACGGCGAGTTGGTCAACAACATCACCAGGCGGTCGATGCCGATACCTTCACCTGCGGTCGGCGGCATGCCGTATTCCAGGGCGCGCACGAAGTCAGCGTCGTAGTGCATGGCTTCGTCGTCGCCGGCGTCTTTGTCGGCCACCTGGGCCATGAAGCGCTCGGCCTGGTCTTCCGCGTCGTTCAGCTCGGAGTAGGCGTTGGCGATTTCGCGGCCGCCGATGAACAGTTCGAAACGGTCGGTGACGTTCGGGTTGTCATCGTTGCGACGGGCCAGCGGCGACACTTCGAACGGGTACTGGGTAATGAAGTGCGGCTGTTCCAGCTTGTGCTCCACCAGCTCTTCGAAAATCATCACCTGCAGCTTGCCCAGGCCTTCGAAGCCCAGCACCTTGGCGCCGGCTTTCTTGGCGATGGCGCGAGCCTTGTCGATGTCGGTCAGGTCGTCGGCGGTCAGCTCAGGGTTGTACTTGAGGATCGAGTCGAAGACCGACAGACGCACGAACGGCTCGCCGAAGTGGAACACCTTGTCGCCATACGGCACGTCGGTAGTCCCCAGAACAAGCTGCGCGAGTTCGCGGAACAGTTCTTCGGTGAGGTCCATGTTGTCTTCGTAGTCGGCGTAGGCCTGGTAGAACTCCAACATGGTGAACTCTGGGTTGTGCCGGGTCGAGACGCCTTCGTTACGGAAGTTGCGGTTGATCTCGAACACTTTCTCAAAGCCGCCGACAACAAGGCGCTTGAGGTACAGCTCAGGCGCGATACGCAGGTACATGCCCATGTCCAGCGCGTTGTGGTGGGTTTCGAACGGCTTGGCTGCGGCACCACCGGGGATGGTCTGCAGCATCGGCGTTTCCACTTCCAGGAAGTCGCGCTTCATCAGGAAGGCGCGGGTGTGGGCAATCACTTGCGAACGCACGCGGAAGGTGTGGCGCACGTCTTCGTTGACGATCAGGTCAACGTAGCGCTGGCGATAGCGCTGCTCGGTGTCGGACAGGCCGTGGTGCTTGTCCGGCAGCGGGCGCAGGGATTTGGTCAGCAGGCGCACGCTGGTCATTTCAACGTACAGGTCGCCTTTGCCAGAACGGGCCAGGGTGCCTTCGGCGGCGATGATGTCGCCCAGGTCCCAGGTTTTCACGGCGGCCAGGGTTTCTTCCGACAGGGTCTTGCGGTTGACGTAGACCTGGATGCGCCCGGACATGTCCTGGATCACCATGAACGAGCCACGGTTGAGCATGATGCGACCCGCCACCTTGACCGGGATCGCAGCCTCTGCCAGCTCTTCCTTGGTCTTGTCCGCGTACTGTTTCTGCAAGTCTTCGCAGTAGGCATCGCGGCGGAAGTCGTTGGGGAAGGCATTGCCCTTGGCGCGCTCGGCAGCAAGCTTTTCCTTGCGCAGGGCGATCAGGGAGTTTTCTTCCTGTTGCAGGGCTTGCGGGTCGAGTTGTTGGTCGCTCATGTCTTTAAATTTTCCATCACAGGTTCGTTGCCCCCGCCACTGACGGGGGACTTGAGGTCGGGCTGGCGGTTTACAGCCCCGATTTGAGGCTGGCTTCCAGGTATTCGTCGATATCGCCGTCGAGCACCTTGTCGCAGTCGCTGCGCTCGATGTTAGTACGCAGATCCTTGATCCGCGACGCATCCAGAACATAAGAACGGATCTGGTGACCCCAGCCGATATCCGACTTGGTGTCTTCCAACGCCTGGGAAGCGGCGTTACGTTTCTGCATTTCCTGCTCGTACAACCTGGCCCGCAGCATTTTCATGGCGGTGTCCTTGTTCGCGTGCTGGGAACGCTCGTTCTGGCAACAGACCACGGTGTTGGTCGGCACGTGGGTAATACGTACAGCCGAGTCGGTGGTGTTGACGTGCTGACCACCGGCACCGGAGGAGCGATAGGTGTCGATCCGCAGGTCGGACGGGTTGATCTCGATTTCGACCTTGTCGTCGATCTCTGGCGAGACGAACACCGCGCTGAACGAGGTGTGGCGACGGTTGCCGGAGTCGAACGGGCTCTTGCGCACCAGACGATGCACGCCGATCTCGGTACGCAGCCAGCCGAAGGCGTATTCACCCTTGATGTGCACGGTCGCGCCTTTGATGCCGGCGACTTCACCGGCCGACAGTTCCATGATGGTTGCGTCGAAACCGCGTTTGTCGGCCCAGCGCAGGTACATGCGCAGCAGGATGTTGGCCCAGTCCTGTGCTTCGGTGCCGCCGGAACCGGCCTGAATGTCCAGGTAGGCGTTGTTCGGGTCCATTTCGTGGCTGAACATGCGGCGGAATTCAAGTTTGGCGAGGTTTTCCTCGAGACGGGCCAGCTCGGCGACGACATCGCCTACTGCACCTTCGTCGTTTTCTTCGACAGCCATTTCCAGCAGGTCGCGGCAATCGGCCAGACCGGTGTTCAACTCGTTAAGGGTGTCGACGATCTGCGCCAGCGCCGCGCGCTCGCGGCCCAGTTCCTGGGCGTATTCAGGGTTGTTCCAGACACTCGGATCTTCAAGCTCGCGATTGACTTCGGTCAGACGCTCATGCTTTTGATCGTAGTCAAAGATACCCCCGAATAGTTTCGGAGCGCTCGGACAGGTCCTTGATGGTGTTAAGGATCGGGTTGATTTCCATGGCGGGCAGCACTCGTTGGCGAACTTTTGAAAGCCGACGAGTATAACGACAAACCGGCGCAAACGGCAGTCCGCTTGGCGAAAAGGCAGGTTCAAGAACAGTGAATATCCACTGTGAGAGGGGGCGTGCCCCCGATGGCAGTGTGTCACACCTACACCAGGTGACTGTCACACCGCCATCGGGGGGCAAGTCGAGTCGTCGCACCGCCCCTCCCACATTTGGATCTGCACGGGCCTCAAATTACTCGATACCCACTTGATTGCGCCCATTGTTCTTGGCCGTATACAACCCCTTGTCCGCCGCCATGATCAGTTGCCGGCAATCGGTGCCCTGCACCGGCGTCATGGTCGACAGGCCGATGCTGATGGTCAGGCTCGCCCCCTCAGCCGGGGCGATGTGCGGGATTTTCAGGGCTTCGACGGCCATGCGCAGTTTTTCGGCGACCAGGCGCGCGCCGCCCGGCGAGGTGTTTGGCAGTACCAAGGCGAATTCTTCGCCGCCGTAGCGCGCCGGCAGGTCCGAAGGGCGGCTGCTGGCTTCGCGGATGGCGGCCGCGACTTTGCGCAGGGCTTCATCGCCTTCGACGTGGCCGAAGCTATCGTTGTAGGTCTTGAAGAAGTCCACGTCGATCATCAGCAACGACAGTTGGGCCTGGTCACGCATGGCCCGGCGCCATTCCAGCTCCAGGTATTCGTCGAAGTGACGGCGGTTGGACAGCCCGGTGAGGCCGTCGGAGTTCATCAGGCGTTGCAACACCAGATTGGTGTCCAACAGTTGCTGCTGGCTGACGCGCAGCGCGCGATAGGCCGCATCACGCTGCAACAGGGTCATGTAGGAGCGTGAGTGATAGCGGATACGCGCCACCAGCTCGATGTTGTCCGGCAGCTTGACCAGATAGTCGTTGGCCCCCGCCGAGAACGCCGCGCTTTTGATCAGCGGGTCCTCCTTGGTGGAGAGCACGATGATCGGGATGTTCTGCGTGGCCGGGTGATTGCGGTATTCGCGCACCAGCGTCAGGCCGTCCAGGCCGGGCATCACCAGGTCCTGCAGGATCACTGTAGGTTTAATGCGGATCGCCTGCGCGATGGCCTGGTGCGGGTCGGCGCAAAAGTGGAAGTCGATGTTTTCTTCATGGGCCAGGCCGCGCCGCACGGCTTCGCCGATCATGGCCTGGTCGTCCACCAATAACACCATGGCGGCATTTTCGTCGGTCTTGATGCCGTCGATCTGTAAATCACTCATGTGCAGTCACCTGAATTACCACCTGCAAGCCAGCATCGCCGAGGGTATCGATCATTTTGAAAATACCTCCAGCAACCGGGGCGCAATTCTGTCCAGTGGGCGAATTTCAACAGCAGCATCAATCGCCGCCGCCGCTTTGGGCATGCCATACACCGCCGAACTCTGCTGGTCCTGGGCGATGGTCAGATATCCTTGTTCTCGCATTAATTTGAGCCCCTGGGCTCCGTCGCGGCCCATGCCGGTCAGCAGTACGCCGACGGCATCACCATTCCAGTGGCTGGCCACACTTTCGAAAAATACGTCGATGGACGGCCGGTAAATCTCGTTAACCGGCTCGGCGGTATAGGCTAGCGTGCCATTTTTCAACAGGCGGATGTGATGATTGGTACCGGCCAGCAGCACCACCCCGCTTTGTGGTGGCTCACCTTCGCGGGCCAGGCGCACCGGCAGGCCGGAAGCGCTGCTCAGCCACTCGGCCATGCCGGCGGCGAACACCTGGTCCACATGTTGGACCAGCACAATGGCGGCGGGAAAGTCCCGGGGCAAGCCCTTGAGCAGGATTTCCAGGGCCGCCGGACCGCCGGCCGAAGAACCGATCGCCACCAGGCTCTGGCGTTTGCCGGTGTTGCGCGGCTGCGTCCAGACCCTTGATCAGGAAGATCCCGGCCTGCTGCACTTCAACGA
>ERZ1463034.43-NODE-43-length-42559-cov-63.420996_pt1 | contig 42559 bp, 52 predicted proteins | sample MGYA00564480_ERZ1463034 | MGnify/ENA primary metagenome ERZ1463034 (study PRJEB39244, sample SAMEA3635122) | Helicobacter pylori | study: EMG produced TPA metagenomics assembly of PRJEB11511 data set (Assembly of a 5300-year-old Helicobacter pylori...
CCCGCAAGTTGGCGTCTCGCAAGTTGGCGCCCTGCAAGTCGGCGCGCTGCAAGTTGGCACCCTCCAAGTAGGCGCCCCGCAAGTTGGCGTCTCGCAAGTTGGCGTCTCGCAAGTTGGCGCCCTGCAAGTCGGCGCCCTGCAAGTTGGCGCGTTCGCCACCGTCTCGCATTTGTAGATAGAGTTTATGTTTCGCGACTACTTCTGCCAGTTGCTCGATGCTAAACGTTTTCATTATTTATCCTTAAAGACGACCCGCAGAGCGGGCGCCCATTAACCGGTTAAAACCTAAGCAGCTTGTGCCAGCTCAGGCGGTGCGCTTTTTGTAAATTTGTGAAGCAGCTTGCGGACCTGCCGTTCGAACTCCAACTTCTCGCCGTTCGGCAGGTGTTCCCACAAAACTACAGCGTCATGCCACAGGGCACCGGTCAAGCTGTTCTCCGATGAAACCTGTATCCCCTTCAATTCAGGAGGCCCTTGAGCAATCTGCAAACCCGCTGCCCTCTTTTCCTTTATAGCCTTGCGCATCCCGTGCATCGAATCGAAGCCCATAACGTCCAGCTTCATACGGTACGCGGCGCGGAATGTTGAAACATAAATCCTTACTGCATCTGGTGCCGAACGCTTCACACCGGCTACGGGCCTTCCGGCCCCTTGACTCCAGCCGTTCTTCGCGAAAGCCTCCGACACCCTGTCATTAAAACTGTCGAGCGTTGAGATCTTGAACTGCTTTACAACACTGAAGATCCCTCCGGCCACGCCTTCCAGTCCTTTTGCTCTCTTTTCGATCTGCACGAACACCGATGCGAGATCAACATTTGCATTTTTCATATCGTCTTCCAGGTTAGAGGCGACTGCTTTCCGCCGGTAGGTTGTAAGCCCACTGCTTGTGCTTCGTGTTCCCTCTCCCGGATTTAAATCTACAAGCAATTACTTGCACTTGCTTGCGATTCCGACGAACGGTAATTCTTGTCTGCGCTTGATACAGGTTAACAATTTGTGTAACCTGCGCGTGACAGCTATTAACGAGAGGTTCTTATGTCAGCCGAAAAAACTTTACGTGACGAATTTGCGATGGAAGCCATGCACCTTGAAGAAACTCCAGAGTGGGGTTTCGGTGATGTCGCAGCAGCCCGCAGAGCTGCATGGGCCTCGAATTGCTACAAGCTAGCGGACGCCATGCTGAAAGCCCGTGCAGCTTCCAAGACCAAGGATCAATAACCATGAATCTTACTACGACGGGCATCATGGATGCCGTACTCGCCGCAGGTGGTAAAAAAGGTATGGGCCAAAGCAAACTGGCCCGCGCACTGGGGGTGACTCCTCAAGCCGTGAGTCTATGGGTTTCGCAGGGCTACGTGCCTGTGGATCGGATTGTAGAGATTGAAAGCCTTTATGGGGTTCCTCGTTACAAACTGATCAATCCCAAGCATCTGGTCCAGTTGACGCCCCCACAATTTGATTCAGCAGACAAGGCTTAGGTCATGGGAGCATCAAACGTGGCTCCTATTGCTCCGCACTTATCAACTGTCCAGGCGCCTACCTTCCTGCGTTCCCTCCAGGGTTGGCTGGTCTGGCGCTTTGAACACACCGCTGGCGAAAAGAAGCCGCGCAAGGTTCCTTACTACATTAACGGTCGCCGACGCGTAGGCACGCAAGGCTCTGAATCCGACCGGGCGAACATGGCGACGTTTGACGCGGCTAAGCAGTTCGCTATCCGTCGCGGCTTCGACGGGGTGGGCCTGGCCTTAATGCCTGAGTTCGGCGTGACCGCGCTCGACTTCGATGACTGCGTCACCGGCGAGGGTGTCGACCCTCAGGTCGAAGCGCTAACCGCTGGCACCTACGCCGAGTTCAGTCCGTCAGGTAAAGGCATCCGTGCTTTCGTTCTTGGTTCACTCGGCGATAATAAGGACAGCCCGCCGCGCAATCCTGATGACAGGTTCGGGTTTGAGATCTTTACGTCCAAGGGTTTCGTGACGTTCACCGGCAATGCAACGGACCTCACGACGCTTACCGGCGTTGAGGGCACCCTGGCCGCTCCGGTTGCTACTCTCGAAACCTACTGCGCATCGCGATTCACAAAGATGTCACGCGTAGCCTCTCCGTATGAGGGCAACGGCGGTCAAGCGCTCGGCTTAACGGAAGAACAGATCGTCAATATGCTTAACGCGTTGCCCAACGATCTATCCTATGACGACTGGGTCAAAGTCGGCATGGCGGTGCACCATGAAACAAAAGGCGACGGCTTTGGCTTGTGGGACGAATGGTCCTCAACTTCACCCAAGTACACCTCGACCGAGTACAGCACTGAACGGTGGGTGTCTTTCGGCATTAACCTGGGCGCGCCGTACACAATGGTGTCCCTCGTTCGTTACGCCCAGGGTTTAGGCGTCGACCCGGGCGTTGACATCGATACCGCATCGCCCGATGAGTTCGAAGCGTTGCCGGAACTAGCGAAACCTTCCGCTGGACACTTCGGTTTCTATTCGCTCGGCGACTTCGCAGCGCAGAAGACCGAGATAACTTGGCTGGTCAAGAACTTTCTACCTCTCGCCACTCTTGGGGTTCTTTTCGGCGCTTCAGGCTCCGGCAAATCGTTTCTGGCGCTGGACATGTGCTGCTCGATAGCAAGGGGCGTCGAGTGGAACGGTCTGCGCACCGCCAAGTCCCGCATCTTGTACGTAGTAGCCGAAGGACAGCGCGGTTTCCGACAGCGCGTACATGCTTATGCTCATCAGCACGCAATCAACCCTTACAACATAGATATCGTCATATGCAGTGGAGGCGTGCCTAACTTGGTTGACCCGGTCAGTGTCCGCAAGCTTATGGAAGACATAAAGCGTTTTGGGCCGTTCGCGCTCATCGTCTTGGATACTTTCGCCCAGGTTACACCGGGGGCTAATGAGAACAGTGGCGAAGACATGGGTAAAGCCCTGGCGCATTGCAGGACCATAGGGCAAGCAGCGGACGCTATGGTCCTACTCATCCATCACAGTGGTAAGGACGAGAGCAAGGGGGCACGGGGTTGGTCAGGACTCAAGGCGGCGGCAGACGTTGAGCTGGAAGTTGATCGCGCTGACCTAAACAGCCCTAATAGGGGTATTCGGGTTACAAAGCTTAAAGATGGGCGTGAAGGCTCAACTTTCGGATTCAAACTGCACGATGTGGTACTCGCACAGGATGAGGACGGCGACGATATCACCAGTTGTATCGTTGAATACGGTCCTGCTGTTCAGAGGGCTAAACGCGTCAAGGCACCAAAGGGTTCCATAGAGAAAACCGTCCTTAATACGGCTCACGAAATGGCCGGTTTGGACCAAAAGAACGTCATTCCGCAGACTGATTTGATCGATGCGGCCACAGCTCAAATACCTCAAGATCCTGAGAAAAGAGATCAAAGAAGGGCCAATGTGATGCGTGCAATCACCTCTTTGGCCGAAGCAAATTGGCTAGTTATAGGGGAGGGCACGGTGCAGTTGCCGGTAAGCGAAGATGCGTAATTTCTGCGAGTACGCAAAATCTGCTGCTTCACTTGCTTCACTTGACACATGAAGCTTCCTGAAGCATGAAGCGGAAGAGGCTGATTACTTGCTTCATATGCTTCACCAACCCCCGTAGGGGGTGAAGCAGTGAAGCAGTGAAGCATCCCGGCAACGTGTAGTTTTTTACAACTTGTTAAATTTTGCAGAAAACGATTAGCCCTGGCGGATTTGTAAAATTATGCGGATTGGAGGTCACATGACACGGCGACACAAATTGCGGGGCGAGGAACACCACAGGGCACGACTCTCTGACCGTGAAGTCGAACTGCTTAGAATTCTGCATGAGCGTGAGGGCTGGCCGTACAGCTTGCTCATGGCGAAGTTTGAAGTCAGCAAGACGTGTGTAGCGAAACTCTGTCGGTATCAGTGCCGGTAGTGCTCAAAGTGAAACCGCAAAGCGCAAAACTTTGCGGTATGAAAAAACCACTCGGCGCCCCCTCGATTTACACCCCGGAACTTGCCCAATCCATTCTGGATCGGCTAGAGCTGGGACAATCCTTGCGCAAAATCTGCGAAGATCCGGCGATGCCAAGCGGCCAAACGATCCGCAATTGGATCAACGCTAAGCCGGACTTCTTTGCGCAATACACACGATCTAGAGACATCGGGCTTGACGCGGTGGCCGATGAGGTCATTGCAATCGCCGACGAAATTCCAGGCATGCTTGACAACGGTGCAACGGATTCGGGCGGCGTTGCGCACCAGCGTTTGCGCTTCGATGCGCGCCGTTGGTATCTGTCCAAGTTGGCGCCGAAACGCTACGGCGACAAGCTGACCACCGAAGTGACCGGCGCCAACGGCGGTGCGATCCAGGTGGACGATTCGTCCACGGCTTCCCGACTCGCCGCGATCCTCGACGCCGCCAAAGCGCGCAGGGCCAACGAAACGCCCGAAGACGACCTGAGCGATATCCTCTAACCCTATCGTCTTCCACACCTCACTAGCGGGGCTCACAGCATGTCAATCGTGCCTATTCAATCCTCCGAACCCGCAAATGATCCTGTCATCCCGGAGTTTGAGTACATCTGCCACTGTGATTCTTATGGCTTCCAGGTTGTGCGCGAAGATGGCGATGACTCGTATTACCTCCAGTGCATGACGTGTAATGTGCGCCATTACGGCGCACGGGTATGGTTCCCGAATGAACGCTGAAGAAATCCGCGAACTTCTCCCCTACCTCACCGGTGCCGAGCGCAAAGAGCTGGAGAGCATCCTGCTCAACGAGCCACCTCCTGCCGTATGGGAACCGCTTGAAGGCCCACAGCGAATGGCTTTCGAAAGCGAAGCCGACATTGTGGGCTACGGTGGTGCAGCAGGCGGCGGCAAGACTGACCTTGCCTGCGGTCTTGCAATGACCAAGCACAAACGCGTACTGATCTGCCGCCGTGAGAAAGCACAAACGGAAGGCATCGTGCAGCGATTGACTGAGATCGTCGGCAATACGCTCGGCTATTCGTCACAGCATTCACGGTGGAACATACCGATTGCGAGCAAAGCCCTGGTCGAATTTGGTGGCCTGGACAACCCAGGTGACGAGAGCCGTTGGCAAGGCCGCGCACATGACCTGAAGATATTCGATGAATGTTCGGAGCAACGTGAAGCACAAGTGCGCTTCGTGATGGGCTGGATGCGTTCCAATGACCCCACCGTGAAGTGCAAAGTCCTAATGACGTTCAACCCTCCGGTGACTGCCGAAGGCCGTTGGGTCATTGGCTTCTTCGCACCGTGGCTCGACCGCAAGCACCCCAACCCGGCATTGCCAGGCGAACTGCGCTGGTTCACCACCATCGCAGGCAAAGACTTGGAGGTGGAGACCAACGCACCGTTCGTGCTGGAAGATGGTGAACCGCAGTACGTGTTCGACCCACTGCTGTACAAGACCGAAGAGATCATCATTCCCAAGTCGCGTACGTTCATCCCGGCGCGCTTGACCGATAACCCTTACTACATGGCGACCGGGTACATGAGCACATTGCAGGCATTGCCCGAACCACTTCGCAGCCAGATGCTCAACGGTGACTTCAGCGCTGGCATCGAGGACGACGCGTTCCAGCTCATCCCCACCGCATGGGTTGAAGAGGCCCAAGCGCGCTGGATTGATCTGTACCCCAAACCGCCGATGGACTCAGTCGGCATCGACGTGGCACGCGGCGGCAAGGACAAGACCGTTATCGCTCGACGCCACATGATGTGGTTCGACCGCTCGTTGGTTTACCCTGGTACCGCCACGCCGGACGGGCCAAGCGTTGCGGGCCTGACCATCGCTGCCATGCGTGACGGCGCACCGCTGCACATCGACGTCATTGGCGTGGGCGCATCGCCTTACGACTACCTGAACACCAACGGGCAACACGTCATCGGCATCAACGTCAGTGAGCGCGCATTGTCCCTCGACCTGTCCGGAAGACTGCGGTTCAAGAACCAGCGCACCCAGTACTGGTGGCAGATGCGCGAAGCACTAGACCCCGCCAACAACACCGGCATCATGCTCCCTCCGGAGCCGCAACTACTGGCCGACCTGACCGCGCCCAAGTGGTCTGTGCAGTCCAGTACGATCATGGTTGAGTCACGCGAAGCGATCTACAAACGGATCGGCCGCTCGCCTGACTGGGCATCTGCGTTCATCCTGGCGCTGATCGATACGCCCAAGCGTGAGTTCATGCGCAACCTCGGAAGCCACGGTCGAGGCATAGGTACTCAATCGTCACGCGGTCACGAATACGATCCGTATCAAAATCTGACATAGGACGCCCAACATGGCCGTCGAGATGCGTGAAGTCACCGGCGCTGCCTCCCTCATCGAAGCAAACGAACCACTGGGCCGTGAGCACTACGAAGAGATCGCACTCAACAAGACGTTGATGCAGTACGCACCCGACATTGGGCGCTACAGAGCACTTGAAGAACTCGGCCTGTTGGCGTGTGTTGCTGCATTCGACAACGAGGTGATGGTCGGTTACTCGGTCAACATCATCGTGCCCCACCTGCACTACATGCACCTGAGCACTGCGACAAACGACATGATCTTCATCGCCAAGTCACACCGCCAAGGGCGCACCGGGCTGATGCTGATCAAGGCAACACGCGAACTGTGCAAGGCACGCGGCGCCCAAATCATGATGTGGCATGCCAAGCAAGACACCGCGTTGGCTAAGCTGCTACCTCGTTTGGGCTGCCGGGTGCAAGACATCATATTCAGTGAGGATTTGTAATGCTTAACCTGATCGCCAAAGGCTTTGACGTACAGGCTGCACTCGATGAGATCGAAGCGCGGCCAGTGCTGTGGTCGCTGTTCACAGGTCGGCAGAAGGCAGAAGGCAGCGCACACCACGACACCGAGTGCATCATTCTGCGCGGCCCTGCCGTGCCAGATGCACAGAGCGTGTTCACCGACCTGGTCGCCCATGACTACCCCGTACTGTACGCATTGCCAAAAACCGTCGAGCTATTGCGCGCCGTCCTCGGCACCCACCTGGCCGATCACGGCATAGGCCGCGTGATGATCGTCAAGCTGAAAGCCAAAGGCGAGATTGATTCGCATATCGACGAAGGCCCGTACGCGGAGTGGTATGACACACGTCTGCACCTGGTGCTGTCGAGCACATCACTGAACACATTCCAGAACGGGTATGACTTCGCGCAATGCATGCCCGGCGAGCTGTGGCAGTTCGACCACCGCGATACGCACAGCTACCAGAATCACAGCGATACGGATCGTATCCACATCATCATCGACGCCAGGAGTAATGCGTAATGGGTTTCACTGCCGCCGCTGCCGCTGTCGTAGGTGCCGCCACTGCGGTCTACAGCGCTACCAAGACACCCGATATCCCCAAGCCTGCCGCGCCTGCCGGTACGCCTCAGTCCTCAACCGTTCCTGATGCAACCAAAGTGGGCGGTGGCATGAGCGGAACCGGGCAAGCAGGCGGCGCTCCTGGCGTCTCGCAAACCATGCTGACAGGTCCGGGCGGTGTTGATCCCAACACGCTTAACCTTGGCAAGAACAGTCTCTTGGGGTCTTGATCAATGGCATCTACCGATCTGACAGACCGTTCAAAGATCCTGACCCGGTGGGGCCAACTCCGCACTGAGCGCGCAACGTGGTGGTCGCAGTGGTCCGAGATCACGGCCTACCTGACGCCTACGCAAGGGCGCTACTTTCGGCAGGACCGTAACAAGGGCCAGAAGCGCTACGGCAATATCTACGACAACACCGGCAGCCGTGCGCTCGGCGTACTGGCGGCAGGCTTGATGGGAGGTCTTACCAGCCCGGCCCGTCCGTGGTTTCGTCTCGCCACGGCTGATGCCGACCTGAACAAGCAACCTGCGGTCAAGCAATGGCTGGCCGACGTGACCAATCTCATGTTGACCGTGTTCCAGAAGTCGAACACATACCGCGCACTGCACAACGTGTACCGCGAACTCGGTGCGTTCGGCACTGGTGTATCGATCATCGTTCCTGACTTCGACAACATCATCCACCACCACCCGATCACAGCCGGTCAGTACTGCGTCAGCACAAACTACCAAGGCCGTGTCGATACGTTGTATCGTGAGTTCGACATGACCGTGGCGCAGATCGTCAAAGAGTTCGGCTACGACAACGTGTCGATGTCCGTCAAGGCGATGTATGACCGTGGCACGCTCGACAGTTGGATCACTGTGCTGCACGCCATCGAACCTAGAGCGGATCGCGACCACACGAAGGTCGATACGAAGAATATGGCGTGGCGTGAAATCTATATGGAGCAGGGCGGACCGGAAGATAAGTACCTGCGCGAGGCAGGCTATTCACGCTTTCCGTGCGTTGCGCCACGATGGGACGTGCAAGGGGGCGACATCTACGGCAACTCGCCAGCAATGGAAGCACTCGGCGACATCAAGCAGCTCCAGCATGAGCAATTGCGCAAGGCTCAGGCCATTGACTTGATGGTCAACCCTCCGCTGCAAGTGCCGACCAGCTTCAAGAATCGCGACGTAGAACGCATGCCGGGGGGAATCACGTATGTTGATACCGCGAGTACGGGCAAGGCGATACAGACCGCATATGATGTGAACCTGAACCTGTCGTTCCTGCTGCAAGACATCCAGGATGTACGCGGTAGGATCAACAATGCGTTCTACGTTGACCTGTTCATGATGATCAGTCAGGACAACGCAGCCACCACACGCATGACAGCCACCGAGGTGGCCGAACGGCACGAAGAGAAAATGTTGATGCTCGGCCCTGTGCTTGAACGGTTGCAAGACGAACTGCTTGACCCACTAATCGACATCACTTTTAACCGGTTAATTGAAACCAACACGCTGCCACCTGCGCCGCCTGAACTGCACGGCAAAGCGTTGTCGGTCGAACTGGTCAGCGTATTGGCCCAAGCGCAACGCGCTATCGCCACTAATGGCGTCGATAGGTTCGTGGGTGCTATGGGTCAGATCGCCCAGTTCGTACCCGCAGTGCTTGATAAGTTCAACGCGGACAAGTGGGCAGACGAATACAGCGACATGCTGGGCGTCGATCCTTCACTCGTTGTGGCGCAGGACCAAGTCGATCAGATCCGCCAGCAACGCGCCAAGGCACAACAGGCCATGCAGCAACAGCAGCAAAACAACCTGGCTTCGCAGACGGCGAAGAACCTCGGCGCCACGCCGACCGCAGGCGGCAACGCCGCATCAGACATGTTGAATCAATTCAGCCAAGGACTTTCGTCCGATCAGCCGGGGCAATAGAACATGAGCTTTACAGCGAACAGACCCTATGTAGACAACAACAACGATTTCACGCCAATCAATGACATGGTGGTCGTTGTACCAGCGGACGCTACGGACTTGCCCGGTGGCACCACGCGTGCGCTGATCCTGACCGGCGCCGGTACGATTACCGTCGTGACCGCAGGTGGCACCACGATCACGTTGACCGTCTCGGCCAACTGGTTTGGTATTCAATACATGCGTATTCGCCGGATCTTGGCGACAGGCACCACGATCACGGCGGGCAACATCATCGCTTGCTACTGACTCCACTGTAATAAAAGGAATTTCGGCAATGAGCAAATGGCTACGCAGGAACGTAACAGCGCTGGTCGATCCGGCGACGTGGGCTGTGGCGGGATTCATCGCTCCCGATGGCAACGAGTATTTGCTACCGATCACCCCCGGCAATGCTAACGGGACGCCGGGAGTGACGACGGGCGTCAGTTCATTGCTCATCCAGGCTAATGGTGCGCCGACTGGGATAGGTTTGACCAACCCGTTGACGCAGTGTGTCGGGGCCTTTAACAACTACACGCAGAACGGTATCCAGAACACGCAGGCAGGTGCTAACTCTTCATCCGATCACATCGCCTACCCGGACAATATCAGCAACGATGGCACGGGCTTTGTCGATATCGGCATCACGTCCAGCGTCTATGCGCAGGCTGCGTACAGCATTACCGGACCAAACGAACCTTACGTGTTCGGCTCTTCGCCCTCCGGTGCTTCGGGCATGAGCGGCGACCTAGTGTTGGCAACCGACAGCAATGGCTTGTCGAACGGCATCCGGTTCTATACCGCAGGCTTTGCGCAAACGCTCGGCAACTGGGCGATGAAACTGACCGGCACCGGGCTGTTGCAGATTGCCAAGGGCCTGTCGATGCTGTCCAAAGTCTTCGCCAACAACGGCTCGACTACGACTTACACAGTGCCCTCAGCCACGTCCTACGTGTACCTGACGACCACGGCTATCTCGATGGCCTTCACCTTGCCTGCGGCATCGGCAACCATAGACGGCCTACTGATCACCATCGTGCCAAGTGCCGCCGTAGCAACGATTACGTGGGCCAGTGCTGGCGCTACCTTTGTCGGTGCGCTTACGTCCCTGGCGATCAACGCCCCCGCCCGCTTGGTCTATGACCATGCATCACTCAAATGGTATCCAGCATGACAATTACCAGCATGAAAACCGAGGACGGCGATGATTGCTACGACTCTTGCGGGCCTAATCCTTACGGTTATGGTCTTCGCATTAACCTGACTGAAGATCAGGTCGAGGCTCTTGGACTCAAGGCCAACCCGCCAAAAGCGGGAAGCAAAGTAGGTGTCCGAGGTATGGCGTTCGTCTGCATGGTGACGACTAACGCCGACTTGGATGGTGACGGCGATGGCATTGATGTTTGCCTGAACCTTCAAATCACCGACTTGGAGGTGACGCCGGAAGGCGCGGGTTCCTCAACCGACGCCGCAGGTCTCCTATATGGTACTCAAAGCTAATTACCGGCCACGTAAAGTCCGCTAATGGAACTAGACCCACTTGATTTACAGGCAGCAGAAGACCGCAAGAAGCAACGCCAGGAGGCCGCGCAACTTGAGGTGCTACGCAACGCCGAGGATATCAAGTGGCTCCTGAGTTCTAAAAGAGGTCGGCGCATAGTTTTTCGCCTTCTGCAAGATGCGGGTGTGTACAGGTCATCGTTCAACACCAATGCGCTACAGATGTCGTTTAACGAAGGCAATCGCAATGCGGGCTTAATGCTCCTCGCGGTTATAACCGAACATGCCTCTGAACGTTATGCCGAAATGATCGAGGAATCCAAACAGTGACGACTGAAGCCACAGCAGCACCTACCGGCGAGAACACACCAAGTACCGCCGCACCCGCTGCCGCCGATCTAACTACCGCAACACCGGCACCCGCTGCAACTCCTGCTCCTGAAGCAGAAGCCGCACCCGTGACGGAAGGCAAGACAGAACCAGAAGCTGCGAAAGTCGAGCCGGTCTTAAAAGCTCCGGAGAAGTACGAATTCAAAGCACCTGAAGGCCAATCGCTGGACCCTGCCGTAATGGGCAAGTTCGAAGCACTCGCCAAAGAGCTGGATCTGTCACAGGCAGATGCTCAGAAGTTCGTCGATTCAGTGGCGCCAGAAATGTTAGCTGTTCAGAAAGCAGCGCACGACAAGCTAGTCACCGAGTGGACAGACGCCGCCAAGACCGACAAGGAATTCGGGGGCGACAAGCTGAATGAAAACCTGGCCGTAGCCAAGAAAGCGCTTGAAACGTTTGGCACACCGGAGCTGACGAAGCTGTTGAACGACACCGGGCTTGGCAACAACCCTGAAGTCATCCGCATGCTGTTCAGAGCCGGTACAAAAATCAGTCAAGGTTCGTTCGTACAAGGCAGTCAGGCGCCGCAGTCCCAAAACGCCAACGCCGCGAACAAACTTTATCCCGACATGACGTAACGTTAAGGATATATCAACATGGCCGTACTCTCTACTGGTGCACTGACACTCGCAGACTGGGCAAAACGTTTGGACCCGGACGGCAAGGTGCCGGTCGTTGCCGAACTGCTCAGTCAATCTAACGAAATTCTTGAAGACGCTGTGTTCATGGAAGGCAACCTGCCGACCGGCCACCGCGTTACCATTCGTACCGGCCTGCCTGCCGTGTACTGGCGCTCATTGAACCAAGGCGTGCCATCCAGCAAGTCAACCACCGCACAAGTGGATGAATCTTGCGGCATGCTGGAAGCCTACAGCCGCGTCGACAAAGACCTGGCAGAGTTGAATGGTAACACTGCGGCTTTCCGTCTTTCGGAAGACCAAGCGTTCCTGGAAGCGATGAACCAGACCCAAGCGCAGACCATGTTCTATGGCAACCCGGCGTCTGACCCTCGCCAGTACCTCGGACTGGCTACCCGCTACGGCGCGATCTCCGGTTCGAACAACGCTCAGAACATCCTGAACGCTGTCGGCACCGCAGGCGCCACCAACACTAGCATCTGGTTAGTCGTATGGGGCGATAACACCGTGTTCTGCCCGTTCCCTAAAGGCTCGAAAGCAGGCTTGGTGCAGGAAGATACCGGCCAGTTGACCGTGTATGACGGTAACAACAACCCGTACCAAGCATTCCAAACCCACTACCAGTGGAAGAACGGCCTGGTCGTTAAAGACTGGCGCTACGTGGTTCGCATCGCGAACATCAGCGTAACCAACCTGGTCGCGAACACCACGCCGCCAGACTTGATCAGCCTGATGTCCCGCTCGCTGGACCGCATTCCGAATCTGTCGATGGGCCGTGCAGCGTTTTACATGAACCGCACCGTCTACAGCTTCTTGCGTCTGCAAGCGTTGAACAAATCGAACGCCGCACTGGCGATTGAAAAAGGTCTGAATCAGTTCGGTTCGCCTCAATCGTGGATGTCGTTCGAGGGCGTTCCTTTGCGCCGTGTTGACCAACTGTTGACCACCGAAACGCAGATTGTGTAATGGGTAGTCAATTTGTAGTTTGGTCTGAGCCATGGGCGGCGGTTAATTCCGTTACCCCATGGCAACGCTACCTAGCGATGCTCATCGCTGGCGGTCAACTCATCCAGTAAGGAATACGCACATGATTCTTGACGCACTCTTACAATTCTCGGGTACTACCAACCCGACTGCCGGACAGTCTCTGGCGGTCGGCCCGTCCACTGTCACCTCCACCAACGTCATCGACTTAGCGGGCGTAGGCGTCGGCAACACCGCACGCGATCTCGGTCAGGGTAACTCACTGGAAATCATGATTGAGGTTATCCAAGCCTTCGCTGGTGGCACCTCAATGCAGGTGCAATTAGTCTGCGCGGATGATGCCGGGATCTCTGTCAACGTGACAACTATCGTGATCGACGGCGCGGTGCCTCTTGCCAACTTGACAGCAGGTGCATTATTGCCACTGCACTGGGATCGCGTGGCGCCGTTCATCGCTCGCCGGTACATAGCGTTGCAGTACATTATCCTGGGCACGATGACCGCAGGTTCGGTGAACTCATTCGTCGTTACCTCGGTTCAAGACAAGGGTAACAACACTCTATTCAACTCCGGTTTCTCGGTGTCTTGATGGGGTCGCGGCGCTTCGGCGCCGCTTACCTTGAGGATTCAACATGCCTACGGCACGCGCATTAGTACAACTGATTCACGAAAACATCATGCGTTTTCCCGGCGATACTTTCGAGTACGCAGGTAAACTTAAGGGTGAAGCTATCGAGGGCATGGAGTGGGTCAACAAAAAGACCGACGCTGCTTTCGAAGACACCAGAGCAAAAGCACTGGCCGAACTGCAAAAGATCCATGACGACGCTGTCGTGTATCTGGAAGATGTTCGCGGCCAACTGGAAGCCGACCCGAGCCGTGGTGATCTGATCACCCAAGTGCTTGACGCGGAAACCAAAGTACAGGACACAGCCAAAGCGGTAGCGGACGCCACTCCTACTTCCGACTTGGTGTAAACGATCTCCTTGGGGGAGACATCTTGACGGGGCTTAGGCCCCGTTCTTTTTAGGAGCATCCTTCCTTGGCTTCGATCACCGATATTTGCAACTTGGCGCTGTCGAACATTGGCGATACGGCTACGGTCGTGTCAATCAGTCCACCAAGCGGAAGCGTTCAGGCGGTGCACTGCGCACGCTTCTACCCCGTTGCGCTCAATGCAATTCTAGAAATGCATACATGGGATTTCGCGGTCAAACGCGTATCATTGGCCTTACTATCGGAAACACCCCCCAGCCCATGGCGATACGCTTACACAGCCCCAGGCGATGCACTGAACCTTTTGTCGATCCTCGACCCTGCCGCGACTGATGATTACAGCGCCGGATTGATTCAATACGGCAGCTATCAAGGCCCCCCGGGTGCGATGGTCAGCATCTACACCACGCAGCCGTTTACCAGCGAAGTCGATCCGACGGGTACGCAGGTGATTTATACAAACCAGCAGAATGCGATACTGCGTTACTCAGGGGCGACCACTGACACCACGACGTTCAGTCCGTTGTTCATCATGGCGCTCGGCTACCTGCTCGGCTCGATGTTAGCGGGCCCTGTGATCAAAGGCGCTGAAGGCCGCGCCGAAGCGAAAGCCCAGTACCAGTTGTTTAAGGCCTCTATGGCTGAAGCCGTAGAATCCGATGCCAATCAACGAAATATCAAGCCAACCGCAAGCGTGGGCTGGATTGCCAACAGGTAAAAACCGATGGGTGAGAAAACAATAGATCGGTCGTTCGCCGCAGGTGAGCTGACGCCGGAAATGAATGGGCGTATTGACCTGGCGAAGTACCAGACCGGTTTGTCCCTGTGTCGCAACTGCATGGTGCTGCCGCATGGCCCTGTCGTTAACCGGCCCGGTACGGAGTTCGTGTCAGAAATCAAAAATAGCGCCAACACTGCGCGCTTGATCCCTTTCACGTACAGTTTCACACAGACGATGTGCATCGAAGTCGGCGCCGGGTATTTTCGTTTCCACAGTCAAGCCGGAACATTGCTCAACGCTGGCGTGCCATATGAGATCGCCAACACTTTCACGCAAGCTGAAATATTCGACATCCATTACGTTCAATCTGCCGACGTGATGACACTCGTCCATCCTAATCACCCAGTACAGGAGCTGCGTCGTCTTGGTGCGGTGAACTGGACGACCACTCAACCTTCTTTCGCGATCCCCTCATTCGCGCCCACCATTGGGGCCACCACGGTAACCGCGCCGCATACCGCCGTTAATTCATTGCCTTATCAATATGTCGTTACTACGGTGCAGGTAAGTGACTTACAAGAATCCATCGCTTCCGCTTTATCGGCGAGCGTGACCAACGACCTGACGCTATTGGGCAATACCAACACTATAAACTGGACGCTCCCTGCGGGCGTGACGCCGATTCGTTTCAACGTCTACCGCTTGCTGAATGGCTTATATGGATACATCGGACAAGCTGCGCCCACGGCCACCAGCTTTATCGACATCAACATTACGCCCGACTCGACGAAAACGCCCCCAATCTCTGACGCCGGATTCAATGACGCCGTAGGGAATTACCCTGGTGCAGTGTCTTACTACCAACAGCGTCGATGTTTCGGCGGCACCACGAACAACCCGCAAAACGTGTGGATGACCATGAGCGGCACCGAGTCGAACATGTCATATAACATTCCTCTGATTGCGTCCAATAGGATTGCCTTTCGCATCGCGGCGCGAGAGGCATCCGGTGTCCGCCATCTTGTGCCCATCGCCAACCTCGTAATGCTAACGCCAAGCTGCGAATGGAAGATATCGTCTACCGACGGTGCTTCGCTCCAGGCGAGCAACCTGAACGTGCAGCCGCAAAGTTATATTGGGGCGAACAACGTCACGCCAATTGTGGTGGGCAACGCGATTCTATTCAGTCAGGCGCGTGGCGGTCGGGTACGCGAAATGGCGTACAACTGGCAGGCCCAGGCTTACTTGACTAACGACATCAGCGTGTTAGCGCCACACCTTTTCGATTACAGCAGTGTACTGGATATGGCGTTTAGTCGGGCGCCCTACCCTATTCTATACTGTGTATCAAGCAGTGGTTCCCTGTTAGGCATGACCTACGTACCCGAACAGCAAGTCGCCGCGTGGTATCACCACGATTTCGGTGGTTACGTTGAGTCGGTATGTGTGATCACGGAGCAGCCTGCCGGAACCAACGCCAGCGAGGACATGTTGTACTTGATCGTCAACCGTACGTTGAATGGTGTGACCAAGCGCTATGTTGAACGTTTGCACACACGATATTTTAACGTAGCATCCGATGCGTTCTTCGTTGATAGTGGCGCAACCAACTTTCTGCCGGGCACGTACCAGCAATCCGGCAACGTGTTGACCTGTTCGATCCCTGCGCACGGAGACACCGCTGGTGCGTCCCGCTATTTTACTTTCAGCAACGCGGCGCTGTCGGGCACGTACGCCGTTACAACCGTTGTCGATGTGAACACCATTATATTGACTGCGCTCTACATTGCACAGGATACCGGCACGGTATCGCAAACGTCCACGTACCAAGTCACTAGCGTGACTGGCCTTACATGGCTCGCGAACCAGACCGTCAACATCCTCGCCGATGGCGCCGTGGTCCCGCAGGCTATCGTCAGCGCTACAGGCACAGTGGCATTGCCATATCCTGTTACGAAAGTCGTCGTCGGTTTGCCGATCACCGCCCAAGCGCGGACCCTGCCCCTGGCCGTACCGATAGATACTGCATCGGGCGAGACGTTGACTAAGAACGTTGACCAAGCATGGCTGCGCTTGTATAGGTCCAGCGGTGTGTACGTCGGTCCTGATTTTGAGAACCTTACACTGGCCACACAACGCGCTTCGACCGACCTGCCCGGTGCCGCAATTGCCCTGTTTACCGGCGTCATTCCTGTGGCCTTGACGCCCGAGTGGGGGTCTGATGGGCAGATCTGTATCCAACAGACCGACCCTCTGCCAATGACGCTGGTATCTATTGCAGCGGACACAACGTTGCGGTAGTCTAAGCGCTCCGGTGAATTGCGCAGGCTGATGCGCAGAGTAAGTGCAGCGGGTGTTTGGACCATGGGTAACACCATCGACGAAGTTGCTGCACGCTTAAATCGTCGAATGTAGAGATCAGCGCCTACCACCTAAAGCCCGAGCTTAAAACCCTCGGGCTTTTTCTTGCCTGCGGTACTCAATTCTTAACACCTAGACCCCACACTCTGCACATTAACTTAGAGGTGACCTATGGGTGCTAGCGGCGCAATGATGGCGGCGGGTGCGGTAACTAAGGCCGCAGGGTCTTATCAGCAGGCCCAAGCACAACGGTCTTCGCTCGGCTATCAAGCTTCGGTCGCGGAGAACAATGCGGCGATTGCCCAAGATCAGGCATCAATAACAGAAGACAACGGCCAAGTTTCGGCGATGAACCAAGGCTTGAAGGTCAGTCAGGTTCTAGGGTCGCAGCGCGCCCAGTTGGCCGCGAACGGTGTTGACCTCGGTTCTGGTTCCGCGAACAACCTCTTGACCACTACCAAAGTCATGGGCAACCGCGACGTTGCGCAGATCAAGGACAACGCCTTGCGTCAAGCATGGGGATATCAGACCCAAGCATCAGACGACCTCGCCAACGCCAAAGCATTGAACTCAATGCGAGACGGTATCTCTCCCGGCATGTCGGTTGCGTCCTCCCTTGTAGGAAGCGCGGCCCAAGCGTCGAGCGCGTGGAACACGTACGCGGCCGCAAACGGCAAGCCGTCTACGGGTGCCGAACTGAACAAAGCATGGGACTCCACCAAATCAACAGTCAGCGGATGGTTTAACTAATGCCTACCGTACCGGAATACTCCAGTCCTCAAGTTGCTCCCGCTGGTTTGGGAGGTGCTTCTGTTCAAGGTCTAAACCCTCGCCAACTGGCGCAGGGCGACATCACGGCGCAGCAAACACAGCACACCGGGCAAGATCTCATGAACTTGGGGTCTATCAACATCGACGCTGTCGCCAAGGAGCAGATGCTCGCGAACCAGACGCGAGTGGATGCGGCGTTGAACAACGTCCGTGCCGCGCAACAGCAGCTCACGTATGACCCGCAGCAAGGCTACCTGAACGTCAAAGGGCAGGCCGCTATTCAGCCCGACCAAGACGGCAACGGACTGGCCGATACGTACGGTCAAAAGTTGCAGAGCACTATCGACGAAGCGTCGAGCGGTCTAGCGAACCCAGCACAGCAGCGCGTGTTCGCGCAACAGGCTGCCGGTTTGCAGACCCAGTTCCAAGGGCAACTACAGAACCACGTATTGGGCGAGTACAAGCAGTTCGGTTTGCAAACCCAGCAAGGCACCGTCGATCTCGCACAGCAATCCGCAGAGAAAGCGTGGAGCAATCCCGAAGTTATCGACCAGTCGATTCAGAGCGCGAAGTCTGCGGTATGGATGGCGGGGCAGATACAGGGTGAACCGGCGAACCTGACCGAAGCCAAGATGTTGCAAACGTCTAGCGGCATCCATGCCGCTGTGATAAATGCCGCCCTGCAAAACAACAATCCTCAGTATGCCATGCAGTACATGCAGCAGTACAAGGACGACATGACAGCAGGCGATGCGCTCAAAGCCCAGGGCATGGTGCGTCAAGACATGACCGCTCGGGTGGCGACCAGTACCGCGATGAACGCGATGCAGCAACACCAGAATGCGCTGGCGCCAACTGACATGGATCGGGTGATGAACATCACCTCGCAGTCAGAAAGCGGCGGCAGAGCTGATGCAGTGGGACCGAACGTGCCGGGACAAGGCACGGCCAAGGGTTCGATGCAGGTCATGGACGCCACCTCCAAAGACCCAGGCTTCGGCGTCACACCTGCACAGGATGACAGCCCAGGCGAGCGCGCCCGCGTAGGTAAGGACTACATGGCGGCGCTGATCTCCAAGTACGGCGGCAACACGTCGCAAGCGTGGGCAGCGTACAACGCTGGCCCTGGTAACGTAGACAAGGCGATCTCCGACGCAGGACAGAACGGCGATTGGATGGGTGCATTATCCAAGTATCAAAGTCCAGACAACCACGCGCAGACCGTAAACTACGTAGCGAAGAACGAGAACGCATACAGCAACGGCGGTGGCGCTCCGGCTTTGCCTTCGATTCAGGACATTCACCAGAACATCCGCGATCAGCTCGGGCCGAACGCTGACCCAAAGATGTTGCAAGCCTCACTGGCCGAGGGCACACGGATGTACGCGGACGCTATGAATGACCGCAAGGTTAATGGCGAAAACGCAGTGACGCAGGCCCAACAATACCTTATCCAAAATGGCGGCAACTTCGCGGCCATGCCACCGGACATGAAAGCAGCGGTGGTATCTGCTGCGCCGGACAAGTGGGATACCCTGCAAAACTTCGGCAAGAGCATCGCCAATCCGCCAATAGTCAACAACATGGCGGCGTATCACACGGCCATCGAGAACCCACAAGAACTGGCCGCAATGCCGGATTCGGTGTTCAACAACTTTGTGATGACCAACTTCGACAACGCCACTCAGAAACAAATCTCCAAGGTGCGTGAAGACGAGCAGAGCGGAAAGCTTGACGGTAGCGCGGGAGGGCTGAACGCCCACGCAATCAATGCCGAAATGAACAATCGGTTACTGTCGATTGGCATTGACCCCAAGCCAAAATCCGAAGATGACCGCGCCCGCGTAGGCACTATTCAGAAATATATAAACGACTCGGTGTTTCAGCAGCAGGCGCAGCTCGGCCGCAAGATGAACTCCGGCGAGATCAGCGACTTGGTAGACAAGACCTTTGCAGGTAACAGCACGTTCAAAGGTATGCTGTGGGGCACTAATACTTCGCCGACTATGAGCCTTAAGGTCAGCGATATACCGTCCGACGACCTGGACAAAGTGAAAGCAGCTCTTAGTAAGAACGGGAACACTAACCCGTCGAACGACCAAATCTTACGTACCTACTGGACAGGATCGAAAAACAATGGCGGACAATGATCTCCCCAACCCGTTCGAAGATGCCGCAGCCAGTGTCATGCACTCTCAGGCTTCGCAGATTCGTAACAATGTCATCGCGACCCAAGGCGACAACCCCGACCAAGCGGCGAACTACCAGCACCTGGCGAAGTTCACCAACACGCCTTTGCAAACCGTCTACGCACAGCCCGATGCGGTCAAGCAGCAGGCAGCAATGCAGCAGCTCGACACCGGCAAGCTGACAGGCGAGTACCCGCACCTCGCGCAATTCCTGACGAATCAGGACAACACCGCCAAGTCGCACGACGATCTTCAGCCGTTGGCGGGGGTAGAGGGTGCGGCAAAGGCTTTGCCTGGCCCATCCGCTGCCAGCGTACCGCCCGACTTCGAAGCGCCAGCAGACCCGCTCAGCACGTCCGGCGGTGAAGCAGCAGGCGCGTTCCTGCAAGGCTTGGGCGGCTCGTTCAACCGTGCAGAGAAAGCGGCCAACCTGGTGGTCGGCGCTTTCCCGACGTTGTATGACCGAGCGGCCAGTGCAATCACCGGTACGCCGACGACTGCGGTGTCTGACGCCTACTTCAAGAACTTCGTAGAACCGCTAGATCAGAAGGCATCAGCCTTCCAGCTTTCGCCTAATGCCGGTGCGCTGTCCAAGGTAATGCACGGCGCGGGCGACCTGCTCGGTACGCTATCGCAGATCGCCTTGACGGGTGGCATGGGTGAAGCCGCTGCGCCCGCTGTAGCGGCGACCACCGCACCGGCAGCCGTTGGTGAAGTCTTGACCCACGCGGCCAAGTCGATGGCGTTCCCTTCCATCACGTCGGCAGTCAACACTGGCAACGATGTTTACCAACAGACCGGCAGCGCAACAGCAGCCGTCAAGGCCGCTACAGCAGCCTACGCAACGAACACCGCAATGGGCGTGCTTCCGTTGTCGCTGTCGGGAGGACTCGGCGTGCGTGCGGCGACAGGCTTTCCCCTGGGTGTACTGACCGGCGAAGCAAACCGGCAGGTCATGAACGCTGCACTACCGGCCAACATGCAGACGCCCGCAGACCTGGAAGGCGCATTGATCAACGGCATTACCGGGTCTGTACTGGCAGGGTTCATGGGCCACTCGCCTGTTAATGCTGCCTTGCAGGAAGCACATGACAACGGACTCAAAGCCGATCAGTCTGTGCAGACAATGGACAGCCTGCAATCGTTGGGTCAGATGGCCGACCAATCGAAGTTGCGCGAACGCGATCCGCAAGCGTTTCACGACTTCGTACAGAACATATCGGACAACGGCCACGCGCCTGACATCTACGTCGAGGCAAGCACACTGAACGATGTGCTGAAGCAGTCCGGCGTTACGCCTGACGCCTTTCAGCTACGCATGCCGGAGGTTGCGCAACAGCTTCAGGAAGGCATGCAGGCCCAAGGCTACGTACGTATCCCGGTCGCGGACTTCGCAACGCACATCGCCGGTACGCCGATGCTTGACGCGTTGCTGCCACACCTGAAGACCGACCCGGACGGCATGACCTATCAAGAGGGACAAGCCTACATGCAGGAGCAGAAAGCTACATTGCCTGCCCAGGCACAAGCCCTGGCCGACCAGCAACAAGTGTCAGATGCTCGCGATCAACAAGTGGCTGCAATCGGCAACGACATAAAGACGCAGCTCGACGCAACAGGACGTTTCCCGGAAACCATTACCAAGACCTACGCAGCGATGCATGAAGCGTGGTATGACACCATGTCGCAACGCATGGGCGTATCGCCTGAAGAACTGCACCAGCAGTTCCCGTTGAAGATCGTCGGGCATGACGCGGGCGAGCTAAGCCAGGGCGACCGGGGCGGCTACAGCCCATCGGACATGAGCGTCCATCTTCTGCAAGACGCCGACATGTCTACCTTCTTGCATGAATCGGGACACTTCTATCTCGACGCGATGGAACATATGGCGTCCAGTGAAGGCGCCCCGGAGGGCATCAAGAGCGACATGGACACGTTGCTTAAGTCGTTCGGCACCGAAGGCACCACGCCGGAAGAGCGCGCCGCTACTTGGTCCGCAGGCGACATCGACGCCAAACGCGCAGGGCACGAACAGTTCGCAGAAGGCTTTGAGAAGTACCTGATGGACGGCAAGGCGCCGACCCCTGAGCTGCAAAGCCTGTTCGGTCGATTCCGTAGCTGGTTGCTCAACGTCTACCGCAACTTCAGCGGGTTAGGCGAGAAGATGACGCCGGAAGTGAAGGGTGTTATGGATCGCATGCTGGCTAGTGAAGACGCGATCACCGCAGCCGAGAAGGTGCGAGGCTACGCCGCAGCCGACCTTAGCGCGGAGCAGACGCCGGAGATCGACCAGTACAAGGCTCTCGGTCAGGAAGCCACGAACGACGCGATTAGCGCGATGCAGTCGCGCTCTATCCGTGACATGAAGTGGCTATCCAACGCCAAGTCACGCAGCTTGAAAGACCTCCAGAATCAGGCCAAAGCAGCACGCGATGCAATCAAGGAAAAGGTAACTGCCGAGGTCGAAGCGCAGCCCATCGAGCAAGCGCGCAAGATGATCAAGGAACAACGCGTACGCACGCCGGAAGACATCGCATCAGAGAAGGAATGGAAAGCATCACGCGATGCGACGTACGCGACCTCACGCGAGACAGCGAAGCAGGCGGCGCTCGACAACTCGGGCGGTGTCAAGGGTCTTGAAAAAGGTCAGTACCTTGCACGCAACAAACGCGCCATCGACAACGAAGCCGAACGTATGACGCTGGATTGGGAGAAGCAAAACCCAAAGCCGGCCGCGGTTCGTCCAGATGTCAAGTACGACCTGCTGGCCGAACACTTCGGATTCAACTCCGGCAGCGAACTCGCCGCGCAGGTCAAGCGCGAGCCTTCCGCGAAAGAGAAGATCGAAGGGTTGACAGACCAACGCATGCTGGAGCAACACGGCGACCTGGTCGATCCGGTCAGCATCGAGCGTGCTGCCGAGGCTGCGATCCACAACGAAGCCCGCGCCAAGATGATGGCTACCGGCTTGAAGATTCTGACCAAGTCTCCTATGTCGGCGACAGTGATCAACAAAGCGGCAAAGGATGCGGCGGACATTGCCATTGCCGGAAAGAAAATAGGCGAGCTGCGTCCAGCGCAATACAGCGCGGCAGAGAGCAAAGCCAACAAAGCGTTGCTGAAGCTGGCGCCGAAAGACACCCTTGGTGCAGCACAGGCCCAACGCGCCGCGCTGCTGAACAACCGTCTGTTCAAGTCCTCAAGCGAAGCCGTGGCCGATGTGCAGAAAGGGCTCTCTTACCTGAAGCGCTTCAACCGGGACACCATACGCAGCAAGATCGATGTCGATGTGCGTGATCAGATCGACGAACTGCTGGCGCGCTTCGATCTACGTGCCAACCCAACGGATACCCCAACCCGTGGACAGATCAATCTGGAAAAGTGGATTGAGTCGCAAGCCGCTGCCGGTATGCAGCCCAGCGTCTCAGCCGACGCATTGAATCCTGCTTACCGCACACCGTACCGCGAAATGTCGGTCGAGTCTTTCCGTGGCATCGTCGACACCGTCAGGTCGATGGAACACATGGGGCGCGAACGCAACACGCTGACCCTGGACGGCGTCAAGCACAACCTGGACGAGTACATCAACAACGAGCTGGTTCCCAAGCTCCAGGAACGCGGCGAGCGCTTCACCGCCGAGGATCTTTACACCCGCCCTGAAGACCGAGGCCAAAGCGAACTGGGCGTTCGGATGGACAAACTAAGCAGTTGGATGCGAGGCATCCGTGCGCAGCTCAAGCCGCAAGAGTTCAAGCGTAACGAATACGACCGGCACGACTTGCTGGGGCCGTTCGGCCAGGCTGTGACGGAGCCAGTGATTCAGGCGAACTATCGCAAGGTTGACATGCTCAAGGGTCTGTCTGATGACTTCCGTGCCGAGGTAGTGAAGCTGGGCAAAGACTGGCAGAAGAGCCTGACCGACATGGTGCCTAACGACAAGCTGCTCGATGCCATCGCGAGTAAGGCGGAGGGCTCGCCGGTCTACATGAAGATGACACGCGGCAAGATGATCACAATGGCGACACACGTCGGCAACGAGTCAAACTTCGACAAGCTGACCAAAGGCTACGGATGGGACGGAGCAGCAACATGGAGCTTTCTGCATGACAACATGACGGCTAAGGACTGGCAGTCGGTCCAGCACATTTGGGACTTGTACGAAAAGCACTGGCCGGAGCAGGCCGCTATGTACAAGCGCCTTGGACAGACCATCCCGGACAAGATCGAAGCGCGCCCATTCAAGACGCCGTTCGGGGAAATGGCTGGCGGTTACGCGGCGATTAAGTACGACCCACTGCGCAGCCGTAAGGGCGAACGCGATGCAGCAGGCGAAGCCATCAACCCAAGCCAAGGCTTGTTCGGTCGTGACTACTTCAGCCGTGCTACTACCACCAACGGCAGCATGAACGCTCGGGTCGATGGGTACACCGACGCCATAGACCTCGACTTCCACACCATCGAACGGTCGATGCATGACTCGATTCACGACTTGGCGTATCGCGAAGCGCTGATTGGTGCGAACAAGGTCATTGAACACCCGGACTTCCGTCGCGAGTTCATGAAGTCTTACGGACGAGAGAACTACAAAGCGTTACAGGACTGGATTGGGCGCATCGCCAACGCCGAGAACGGGGACCGTGCCACCGGCGCGTTTGGCCGACTGCTCAGTTATACCCGTACCGGAATGGTAATGAACGCTATCGCGCTGCGCGCTACCACTGTGCTGAAGCACGGTGGCTCTGCGGGTATCAAGACGATGGGCTACTTTGTAGGCGGCGGCGAGAAGTATCTGGCGAGTCGTTTCGCATCGATGGGCACTGATTACCGCAATCAGATTCAGGGCGCCATTGAAAAGTTTCCAGAGATCCGCGCCCGCCTGCTCCAGCAAGATCGAGATTACCGCTCGACGGCCACTAGCTTGTTCGAAGCGGAACACCTTCGGAGCAAAGCGGAACGGTTCGGCCACTCGGCCATCGCGTGGGCCGACATGATGACCGCCGTACCGACTGCATGGGCTGCGTATGATAGAGCCGTGGCCGAAGGGCTTCCGGTCAAGCAGGGTGGCACAGGCGCGCCGATGACCGAAGCGCAAGCCGTCGCCTACGCTAGCAAGATCGTGCGCGAAGCGCACGGCAGCAACGTCGAGTCGGCCAGGTCAAATATCATGACCGCGCCAAGCGAAGGCGTGAAGCTGTTCACCACGCTCTATGGCTTCATGAACAACAGCTATGGGCAGATGGCAGACAGCGCCAACAAGTTCATGACGCCGGGCATGGGTAAGCCCGAAGTCATGGCGCGTACCTTCATGGCGATTATCGTTCCTGCACTGTGGGCCGAGTTCCTTACAGACGGTCTACCTAAGAAGGCTGACGACTGGGCGCACTTCGTCGGCAAGGCGATCACAGGCGAGGTTGCTGCGTCGGTGCCGCTGGTGCGTGACGCATGGTCAATGGCGCAAGGCTTCAGTCATGCCGGAGTGGTGGGTGCCGAATCGTGGATGTCTACCCTTGTTAACGGCGGGAAAGCAATCTACAAACTGACGCAGGGCGAGGCGAGCAAGGGCAAACCAATCCAGGCAGTGGCCGACGCATTGGGTATGGGCCTGCACATTCCGGGCCTCGGCCAGTTGGGCAAGTCCGCGCAGTACCTTACCGACGTGCATACCGGCGCGCAGCCTAAACCAGAAAGTACGGGCGCCCTGATCAAGAACACCCTGGTCGGACCTCCTAAATTACCATAGGGGTACTCAACCCCCGAAGAGGTTGGTACACACTTTCTACAATATCCAAAGGGTTCTGACATGACTATTAGTTCAACGATCCGCACCGCAGGGCCCTACGCGGGCACAGGTGTACAGCAGGTATTCCCTTTTTCGTTCAAGGTCTTTGTGGCGACCGACCTGCTCGTTTTACTCACAGTGAGCGGTTCCTCGGTAATACAAGCACTAACCACGCAATACACCGTCTCCTTGAATGCCGACCAGAACGCAACACCGGGAGGTACGGTCACGATGTTGGCAGCGCCCGCAACAGGGGCCACGCTGAATCTGTCTAGTCAAGTACCAGAACTCCAACCCACAGACCTAGCTAACGTGGGTAGCTTCTACCCTAAAGCTGTGACGGATGCTCTTGATAGAAACGTCATCCTGGTTCAGCAGCTTGAGGTAAAGTTTCAAGGAGCGCTCCGTGCCCCTACAGGTGAACTGATTAGTAACTTGCCCCCCGCAAGTAGCAGGGCCAATAGCGTTCTAGGATTCGACGCAAACGGCAACCCTATCGCTACACTCCCTGCATCCGGAAGTGGGACACAGCTCGCTTTTGATCTCATCAACAGCACCGACCCCACTCGCGGTGCCGCACTCGTAGCCCGTGCCACCGCGCAAATCCAAACGTTGGCGGTCCTACGTACGACCGCTGGCCGTTACGCCAGTGATGCGGTTTACATGGAGCGCGTTATCTCGGGGTATGACGCCGGTGATGGGAATTTTCTATGGGACGCGGCCAGTGTCGTGGCGGACAATGGCGTTACGATCGTCGCCGTGGCAGGAGTACCTACGGGCCGGTGGAAGCGCCGGTATCATTACCTGACATTCGGAATGTTCGGGTGCAAGGCTACTCCGGGGTTTGACAACTCCACCGCTTTTGCTGCCATCTGCACTTTCCTGAATGCGTTGAACACAGCCAGCGCTGCGCAGCCTGAGATCCTGGCCGAAGAGGGCCGGTATGAATTTAGCGCTTCTCCAAATTGGGGTATTCAAAACGCCAGCATTAACCCTACCGGTAACGTATACCTGCGCAATACCGGTACAGGTCCAAGCGTCATCCTCGATGGTGGCGCCGCATCTGGAGGTGTCTACGCCGTCAAAATGGGGAACAAACGGAAGTTCATCGTAGAGGGGGGTCCTACCTCTCAAGACGGCGTTTTCGCCCGTGCAGTCTTGCAAGACAGCCACCTCGGCTTTCAGGTAAATGGGGCAGGCACCACGTATTCCGGTATCAACATCCTGTTTTCTGTATGCGGTAAGTTCGACCTGGTTTGCTCCAACAACGTGCAAGGGTACACATGGTATTCCAAGCCTGCGAAGGGGCTTAATGTAACAGGCCGTGGCGCTGGCGAGCTTTCCTCTTACTGTATTTTCCCTAACCCTATCTTTGAGAACTGCGGCGCGATCTGCGTCAACCTCGATTTCGCGCAGGGCAATTTGTTCCAGGGCGGAACGATGGAAGGGGCTTCCAGCGTCGGCCTTTTCCTCACCGCGAATACGATCAAGAATAAGGTAGAGGCCACAGACTTCGAAGTAAACACCTCACACGATATATATTGCCTCGGTCGAGGAAACGAATTCTACGGGGTCAACACTCAAACGCAGATCACTTTCGACACTGGCGCGGTAGTAAACAAGGTGATTGGGGGTACGCACTGTAAGATTTTAGCCAATACCGGAACAGTACACAATTTGATCTCCGGGGCAACATACAACCAGAATAATGACGGCTCGACTATCTCCGATCTGTCAGGCGGCAAACTCAGACTCCGGGATAACTACAACCAGGGTGTAGGGCGAATGGAGAACAGCCCTCCAGGATCCCCATTTAACATACCGCCAACTGGATCTACCTTTACGTATACCAACGTCGGAGACAATGAAGTAGATATCATGGTTTCCGGAGGTACGGTTTCCGGAATATCCTTTACTCGAAATAGTTCCACAGTAGTGACGGGGGTCGTAGCAGGTATGTGGCGCCTAACCACTAATGATTCTCTGAACATTTCGTACACTGGCGCTCCCGTCATCACCGGTTTCTCTCGCTAAGGATCGCGCATGGACACGCACGAAATCATTGGGGCCTTCGCCCTCGCCTTGCTCTCGATGTTGGGTTACTTCTTGAGGGACGCCCACGTCCAGCTCAAGGAAGCCTTTCGCGGATTGGACCGTCTGCACACGGAGATCACCGCGCAGAACTTGAGTATGGCAAACGACTTCGTGCGCAAAACGGAACTGCGCGAGATCGAGGTGTCCATCGATAAGTTCAGTGAAGCTATCTTCGGCAAGATCGATAGATTAAGCGAACGTGTGGACGATCGGTTCACGCAGCTTACACAACGCTTAGACTCAAAGATTGAGACGGTAGCGACCAAGTTCGATACGCAGATTGACTCGCTTGGCAAGGACGTCTACCGTCAACTTCAAATGAAAACGGATAGGATATGATCAATGTAATGCAGTACTCGGATGAGGGCCGCAAAGCGCTGACGGAGGTGAGCGAAGAATGCCCGCCTCTGATCTACCTTGACACTGGCGGCGTGGCTACGGGCGGCTACGGCCACACCAAGAGCCTGACGCGGAGCATGGTCGGCCTGCCGGTCGATCCGGTTCAGGCCGACATCTGGCTACGTGCTGACGTGCAGGACGCAGTAGACGCAGTGAACAGGCTCGTTACCGTACGCTTGACGCAGCATCAGTTCGATGCACTGGTTGACTTCACCTTCAACGAAGGCATGGGCAACCTGGCTTCAAGCACTCTGCTGAAGCTGATCAACGCGAAGAACTTCGCCGACGCCGACGAGCAGTTTGAGAGGTGGGTATTCGGGAAAGTAAACGGCGTATCCACCAAGCTTCCGGGCTTGATCACTCGCCGCGCTGCGGAAGCCGCATGGTTCAACACGGGAGACTGAGCGATGGATTGGAAAGATCTAGGTGAAGCCGTTGCGAAGATCGGTCTACCGCTGCTGGGTGCGGTGCTGCCAGTACCTGGCGGTGCTGCTATCGGCGCCGCGTTGGCGTCTGCTATTGGTGCGGGCAGTGCAGCGCCCGAAGACATACTGGCTTCGTTGACGGCCAGCTCTGACGCTGTGCTGAAGGCGAAACAGTTCGAAGAAACGCATCAAGAAACCATGATGTCGTTGCAGCTCAAGTACGAAACGGACATGTACGCTGCACAGGTTGCCGACCGTGGTAGCGCTCGCATGATGCAGACCACTACAAAGGCGAGCGTCGTACCAACGCTGGCGTTCATCATCGTGGGGTCTTTCATCGCGCTGGTCATCGGTACGTTGATGGGGTATGCGAAGGTTGATAGCGCCCTGGCCGGTACGCTGGTGGGATACCTGTCGGCAAAGTGCGAACAGGTGATTGCGTTCTACTTTGGGTCGAGCAACAGCAGCCAGCAGAAAGACGTGCTGATCGCGAACAGCACGCCTATCGTTGCCCCCGTCAAGAAGGTTTAAAGCGGTCGTCTAGTTCGGGACTGTCAGCGATCATGCGTTGTAGGAACATTAGGCAGCACTGCGCGTGGGCGATGTGGCTAAGTCCTGACTCGGGGTCCGCGTCTTCACCGTCTAGGAAGGCAAAGATATGGCGCAAAGCAGCATCGGTTAAGCGGGTGTGTGCGAATCCTCCGCGCCAGTTGTGCGCCGCGTACTTGGCAGCCCCGAACTGTAGAACCTCTGCAATACCTTCAAGCGCCTTGCGATCCAACAGACTCATGGGTGCCTTACCGTTATCGTGCTTCACCCCTCCTATTCTCTCACCTCTCACCGAAGCTACTATATTCGCTTCACGCACGATACCCTCCAACCTTTCGTGGGTATTCATGTCGCTATTGAACCGCTCGCACATTGCGGCGGTGTGAAACAGACCACAATAAAAGCAAGGAGTGTCCTTGGGCGCATTCTTCGCTTGCTGTTCATACCACTTGTCGAAGATCGATTTCATTTGAATACCCTTTTTCCTTCATCGCTGACAGCAAGATGTCTTGCACCTCGCGTTTTGTTTGGAGCCTTTCCAGTACCAGTTCGTCCACCGTGTCGGCAGCGAGTATGAAGTGGATGAACACCGGGCGTTTGTGTCCTGCCTGTAGCTGACGCACTGGGCCGATACGCTCGATGATTTGCTGGTGTTCTTCTAGTGACCAGTTGCAAGTGAAGAACACAAGGATGTTGCCGCCGTCCTGTAAGTTCAGACCGTGGCCCGCACTGGCCGGATGGGCGAACAGGACCGGTATCAGTCCTGCGTTCCAGTCGTCAATCGTTTGTGGGTTGCTGTCGAGCTGTCGGCCTTGCGGGAACTTTGCTTTCAGTCGTGCCAGGTCAGACTTGAAATGGTACGCAACAAGCACCGGCATACCGGCAGCCTCTTCTAACACTTCCTCCAGGGCGTGAAGCTTCTCGTCATGGATCACCTTCCATGCTGCGTTGCCACCGTCCACGTACGCCGCACCGCTGCTGATCTGCAAGCATTTCATGGTCTTGGCCGCTGCGTTCAACGCTTCGATCTGCGAGCCGTCCAGGTCCATAAACATTTTCTTTTCCATGTCCTTGTACAAAACTTTCGCAGCGGGCGGCAGCTCTACCATGATCTTGTTGACGATGGGCGCGGTCAGGTCGAACCAGTCCGCCGCGTCGATGGTAATGCACACGTCCTTCAACGCATCTTGGATCTGGTCTTGTGCTTGGTCGGTCGCCTCTACGCCAAACCCGGTATGCGAAGCGCGAAACCATCGTTGCTTAAATGAATCGTACGTGCGGCCGAGGCGATCACCTTTATCGACGAACCACATCTGACCCCATAGATCCTGTAAGCCGTTGGGACTGGGCGTACCGGTCAATAGAATGAGACGCTTGATCTTTGTGTGCGCGACTCGGGCTAACGCTTTGGCGCGCTGTGTGCCCTGCCTCAAGCGGAAACCCTTAAGCTTGGTGGCTTCATCAATGACTACGGTCTTGAAGGGCCAGCGGTCGCCGTAGTGTTCGACCAGCCAGGGTAGTTGCTCAAAGTTGGTTGAGTAGATCGGCACCTTGACGCGCAGCGCGGCGAGCCGTTCCTTGAGCGATCCGCACACAGGCATGACCTGAAGGTGCTGCAAGTGCTTCCACTTGCGTACCTCCGAGGGCCATGTGGTACGCGCAACGCGCAAAGGTGCGACGACAAGAACCGGGTAGATGTCCTCGACCGCGTCCAGTTCGTCTAGGGCTGTCAGTGTTGAAAGCGTTTTGCCCGTACCCATAGAACTCCAGACGGCGCAACGGCTTACGCGCTGTATGTAGTCCTTGATGAGAATCTGAAACTCGCGGAGCGTACCTTCAATAGCCATCAGACAAGATCCGAATAGTCATCAGGGGTAGGCTCGGTGTCTTCTTGGGGAAGATCCTCGAAGTCTGAGACATCCGCCGAGCGCTTAGGAGTGTTGCGCACGTAAGGACGACTAGGGAACCATTCGCCCCGGTCGACCGCCAAGTCCATGTAACAATCGGCCATGCTTCCCATCACCAGAACACCTTGAAGTCTTCCCCTATTGACATCTTTGACCTTCCTAAAAGATCCCCTATTACCGCATCGACCCCCCCTTTGCTATCCAGCCAAATCACTTCTGCACCCGCAGCACGCCGACGTTCGTGGTCGCGCACCTGAGCTTCGGTAGGCTTTTTGCCGGTCGCTTTCAGCTCAACGAACAACACTTGCCCGCCGAACGTAATCAGCCGATCAGGCACCGAACGCCGCTGGGGGCTGGTGAACTTGTCACAAAGCGCGCCAATCTCTTTGCAGCGCTTGACGAGGTACGTTTCAATTTCTCGCTCAAGCATTTTGCACCTCTTCTATTTTGCGCTTGACCTGGACGATACGTCGGTAGGCAACCTGTACTTCACGACGGGACTCACTGCGTCGAGCATCGTGGTAATCGAAAGATATTTCTGCATCTGCTAGCAAGAAGTTAAGCCACCAAAGCTTTAAGCGTTTGATCATCACACACCGCCCTTCGCAGCTTGCACTGCACACAACCCGAGCAGCACATCTTTGTGCGATGCCCAGAAAGTGGTCGCGTGACTATCCATGTGGGAGATTAAAGCATCACTGAACCTCGCCCATTCGACATGCGTATGGCGTTGGCAACCGATACGCATGTAGCGATCTGTGATGAGTACCCACCAGTGCAGGCCCTCGACGGCGATAGGTGCGTACTGCACTTCTTCCCCGTCGATCTTGGCACCCCGCAAGTTGGCACCCCGCAAGTTGGCACCCCGCAAGTTGGCGTCTCGCAAGTTGGCGCCCTGCAAGTCGGCGCCCTCCAAGTTGGCGCCCTCCAAGTCGGCACCCTCCAAGTCGGCGCCCTCCAAGTTGGCACCCTCCAAGTCGGCGCCCTCCAAGTTGGCACCCCGCAAGTAGGCACCCCGCAAGTCGGCGCGCTGCAAGTTGGCGTCTCGCAAGTTGGCACCCTCCAAGTAGGCGCCCCGCAAGTTGGCGTCTCGCAAGTTGGCGCCCTGCAAGTCGGCGCGCTGCAAGTTCGCACCCTCCAAGTCGGCGCGCTGCAAGTCGGCGTCTCGCAAGTCGGCGCGCTGCAAGTCGGCGTCTCGCAAGTTGGCACCCTCCAAGTAGGCGCCCCGCAAGTTGGCGCCCTTACTGACTGCGTCAACCAGTGCAGCTTTTAAGGTGTCGAACTCGCCTGCAAAAAGCACAGTGCCGGACAAATAGTTTTTGATTTCCATGATGATTCCTTGAGGTTTGTTTTACTTTTATGTTCTTAGTGACAAGCATACGCAATTCAAAACTTGTAATCAACCCTTTCTATAGCGGTACGCTTCGAAGCCTGCGGCTGCCAGCGGAAGACCTTCTGACCAGGGCTCGCCTTGGGCCATCAAGTCGGCCAGGTGTTCGTGTGAGTACCCTTCCTCGTCCGGCGCTTCGCTAATGATCTCATCGTGAACGGTCAGCGTTATGTCGTACCCGGCATTCTCAATGCGCGGCATGCTGTACGCCAACACATCACGCGCAACGCCTTGGGTAATGTTCTCAACCAGCTTACCCCCATAGGTGCGCAGCCGTTCCCACTTGCGCGTGTACTGGTTGATGCCCATGAACGTGAGGGTGCCGTCCTCTTCCACGCGAGGCGATGGATAGCAAAGGTAACGACCAGACGGCAGCATGATGCGGAGCCATGCGCCGTCGCGGCGGATCTTATGCATGCGGCAGGTGTACGTCTGCCCCGGACTGTTAACCGCTGCAACGCAAACGTTCTCTAGCTCTTTCCACCAACTGCTCACAGCGGGGTGCGCTTCGCGCCACAGCCTTTTGAAGCTATCGCATACGATGAATGCCTCTTCGCTCAAACCGAACTGGCTCTTACCTTGGCCGAGTTGCCATTCCAAGAAGCTGGTTGCCTCATCCAATGTAGCTTTGGGAATAACGTCCCAAGCATTTTCGGCCATCGCCTCCAGGTCAATGTTAAAGGCGAGCGAGAAGGTAATAAACGCGCCTACCCCACCGGCGTATCCTAACGCGAGTTCCATTGTCTTACCGATCTGGCGCTGATCTTTGTCAACGTCTTCAGGGTTGATGCCGAACGCTTTGGCATATGCCAGTTTGTACAGGTCGTGGCCTATCTTAAGATCGAAGTCAGCGAACGCCTTCAACTTCCAGGACTCTCCGGCCAGCCAGGACAGCACACGCCCTTCGATATTACTAAGATCTGCGATGACCAGCTTCTTGCCGGGCGGTGCGATGACGCTGCCGCGCATGGCGCTGCTGCATAGTTCCATTGAAGTGGTCATACCAAGTCCTCCGCGTCTGCTTTCAGCGCTTCGATACCGCGCTCGATCTCTTCATTGCCAATCGTGGGTCTTGCTAGGTTTTGCGGCTGCCATAGGCGACCGGCCCACCGGCCCGTGCGTAACGCGCCACAGAACGCAAGAAGCCCTCGCAGCCTGCCATCGGCACTAACCCCGTTCAGTACTCGTTTGTACTTGCTGACCGACGTTTTGGAGGCCTGGAGCCGGACGGCCAGCAGTTCGCGCAACTCAACCGGCAAATCTGGATCGTCGACACGTCGTTCTAATGTGCTGATCCGCATATCAGGGAGCCCTACGCCGTAAGCCTCCAAGATGTGCTCCAGCATCTTGTCGCGCTGGTTGGCACAGGTCACTGCGCCATTGGTCAAACGCACTGCGTCGGCCGCATGGATCTTCTGAGCCCGGTCGCTGGCACGGATCGCAGCGTGCGCAAGGTCCAAGTCCATCAGCACACCGCGTTCGTTGATCTTTTGGTCGAGCATCCACAGTTCGCGTTCTGCGCCACGGTAATTCCATCGGGGCAACTTCTTGTAAATCTCACGCATCGCCTCGATGTCGAGACCGCCGTAGTCCCGGAAGCGTTGCCATTCTATCGGGTGCGTTGCTTTTGTGGCCCGACGTATTTTCCGGCCTTTAGGCTGGGGCTTACAGAACAGATTGATCCAAGTCCGTCCTTCTTTGTCTTTCGCCTTGTCTACAGCAACGCCCAGGATCGAACAAAGCGTCCCAAGTGCCCCCGGTAGAGAATGTGCCATTGCGCACACCATCGTATCGAAGACGCGCTCAACAGGAATGACAATGCCACACGCGTGACGCATGACCGTACGGTCGAAAGCGGAGTTCTGAATAACGATTTCATATTGAGGATCGTCCAGTAGGGTTAGCAAGTCATCGATATTGTCGTCACCGTTACGGATCTCGACAGGGCCGTCACCTACCGCCCACTGCCACATGATGATTTCTACGCCTTCCGCATACCGGTGGGTGCCGTTGGTAATGGGCGTTTCGCAGAACGTTTCAGTGTCGAGGTAAAGGGGCGTTAACTGCATGGGGTAGACCTTTTCTTTTAACTACGTTGGTCCGTCGTTCTCGGGTGCATGTTTCACAACACGGTTCTAATTCATCCGCACTAGAGCGGCGTATGCCAAAATCTTCTAGCCGTTTATCTTCTAAGCACTTCGCGCAACGCTTTACTAAAATGCCTTCGACTTTAAATATTCGGCCCGGATACTCTTTAGACCTTTGGAGCGCGGTTAGGTGGCGCGTCGGCGTGGTCAACGCTTTTTCTAAACTCCACTCCAGCAGTAGTCGAGTCCTTACGGTTGAATACTTCACACCAAAATGTTCGGCCAGTTCCTTCACGTTCCCTTCAGCGCCGCAGATGGTGTACTTCTTATTTCGATGCTCCCTCGCATGTGCCATCTGTAACTGCTTAGGACCGGGCTGCATTGGCTTTCAACTTCTGGCGTTGGCGCTGGATGGTACGCACGTTGCAGCCGAAGCGCTCGGCCAGGTTTGCGTTCGAATTGAAACGGTCAAGGATCAAAACGTTATGCTTTTCGCTGAACACAAATTCAAAAGGCTTTGCCATTATGCTGCCCTCTTGCGTTGATAATCCTTGTGGGCTTTGTACACGTTCAACTGGTCAAGGCCCAACTGCGTGATGCCTCGACCATAGAGCAGGCCGTGACGCCGCAAGATGCGTAAGGTAGCGCGCTGTGCATCTTTCTCGGCTGCGGTAGCGCAGCAACACTCAAGGGGCAACCCGTAGTAAGCGTTCGCCAAGGCGGTCAGCCGACCGCGAGTCATCTGGATCATGGGTTGAGCCTCTTGAGTTCGTCGAGGCAGGCGTTCCAGCCACTATCGTAGGCTTCATCTGCATCGGATGATGTTCGGCGCGTTGCCTCTTCCGGCATCAACATCTGTCGCTGGGCGTGACGGTAGATCGGTTCGAAGCCATCTTGCGTTTTGGGGGACATAAGCACGCCGACATGGATAACATTTCTGCCGCCGATCTTTTCCAAATCTCGCGTCTGCGCATATCCCACCGGCTCATCCACTGCCCGGACACCTTCGGCAGGGGCGGCGCGGGTATTCCAGTCACTGATGGCTTTATTTTCGTCGAACTCACCATTCCAAGGCCCGTTTGCCGCACATGTATTGCACTCGATCTGCCAGTGCCGATGCGTTGAACTGACGTCAGTTCCACCACAAAACGGACACGACTTTAGTTCGTTCACCATCTTCGAATCATTCATTTCCAAGTTCCCCACAGTAGCAGTGGCGTTTCGTATGGCAGGAACAGCGGGTGTTTAGGATCACCGCCATCTGTCAGGCCGAAGTGTTTTACAGGCTTTCCCGAAGTCAAAAGATGGTCGAGCAACTGACCTATTAGAGGCCTCAGGTTGCGGTCAACCTTTTGTGAGCGCCCCCAGCACGGCACAAGAACATCTGCCTCGGCAATGATCCCATGCATGTCTTGCCAGTGATCAGGTGCTTGAACCTGAATGTGCGCACGATTTGCCCGGTCCAGCTCTTTAACGTCGGTGGCCCGATAGCTAAATACGTTGCCAACAATGAAGCGTCGACCGCCCCAGCGATTTACAAACCCTGTCCACTTGCGGACAGTTGAATCGTCAAGAGTGGCGTCCGCTGTCGATGGGTTAATCCCAAAGAACGCATAGGTCGGGCCGCCCGTGTGTAAAACTAGACGGTCTAGGCGCGTGCGATAGGTGCCGCATGGGCTGATGATTGCGCTCATAGATCACCCTTCGCGGATGGCGCTAGTTTCGACCCATTGCATGCCGTGCATGTGTGACCTGCACCGTCGTACTCGATGCCACTCCCCTTGCAGGTTTTGCACGTAGCGGCTGGCGCGGATTGGTTGGCGAGTAATGCTTTTGATTCGAGGTAATCACTGTCTTTGTGCAATTGCTTTTCTCCGGTAGAACCTGCATACGCCCAAGCATCATTTACCTCCGTGAGCAAACCATTGGCATACTCACAAACACCGGCCAGTAACTCCCGCGCCTTGGTCAGATCGGATTGCAGGGCAGCCATTCTTCCGTGATGAACGTCATTTAGCATGTCGATAGTTTTGAGAAACTGCTTATTCGTGCTTTTCAGTTGCCCGACTCTTTCTTGCAGGCGGCCTGTATAGGTGCGGTCCACAAGTTCGATAATCGTTTGACCCTCGCCCTCAAGCTTTCTCAGTGAGGCGTGATCGCGCCGTAGTGACCAGCACTGGATGTTCCCTCTTTTAGCGAACGATGCGCAGGCCAATACTTCCACTTCCACTTCAGAAAATGGAGTTTCGCGGGGATGATCGATAGGGGCGGCAGCGATCATTGCTTTATAGGCATGCCCCCTAGACGAGCGATGCATGCTGAATGGTCCATTCTTACCGTCGGCCTTCATGTAGGCCTGGCATCCGGCTTCCTCTTGGTCGCCAGTAGGCTCACGCGGAACACTGACATTGCCGCTTACTTTGCTTGCTTGATCGGTCATGGCCGCATTCCCGGTGCATCACGCACGACGTGCCAAATTAGAGCGCAAAGCATCACGGCGCCCACAACGATACCTAAGAGGAAACTCAATACCGCGATCATGTCGCCGACCCTCCAACCGGTGTGCCATCGGCCAGTGCCTGCATAACCTGGTCGCACTCGACGTGGAGCGTACGCGCAAAGGTGCTAGGCACGCTCAGTATGACGTTACCTTGGAGGTACTCGGTCGATACAGGAACATGCAGCGCTACCAGCTTCGCCAGAACGTGGCGTGCTGCGCTCTGCGAAACGGTGCTGTTTGCGAAACTTCTTTCCATCATGCGTACTCCTGAAAGCCGTAGGGGTTGCCTACGGCGGGGGATATCAGTTCAAACGGTCGAGCAGTTTGCGGGTGTTGGCTGACAACGGATCGCCGCCTACGTCCACAATGCGCGGCTTGTCATTGAGCTGTTGGTGGATCGCGTTGAGGGCTGCTGTAGCCAGGTGTTGGGCCGGACTGAACTCCGTCTGCTCGGCGCTAACAGGTGGCTCATCCTGCATCGATACCGAACAGCTACCGTCGTCAAGGTCACGGATACTGATAACGATGAGGGCCATTACTTAGGCTCCCCATTATGGGATATGGCGATAGCATCACAAGGTAGGATGACATTTCGGAACTCACCGGATACCGCTTCGAAGAAAGTAGTTTGAACGCTGCCTTCCGCGTTCACGTTAACACGCGTCACTGTCAGGTGAGGGCTAAAGCTCTTCAAGCGAACTACGTCGCCCACTTTAAATTTGGTAGTCATACCAAATCCTCGGCGTCTGCACCTTCGGTGATCTCTTCGAAGTCGGATTGATCCGCCGCTACGCCACCGCCGCTGAACGCTTCACCGTCACGCAGGAACTGGATACCTTGAAGCTGGGCGTTGATCTTCTTGCCGTACTGGTTGTCTTGCGCCCACACGTCGATGATGACATTAACGTGGCAACCGCTGTAAGGCTTGCCATCCGCAGCAACCAGTGGTGTCTTGTCGCGGTCAATGACCAGTGGGCGAACGGTGTTGTTGGCGTTGAAGAACAAGTTGCCTTCATAACCGACGTAGGAGGCTTTTGCGTCACCGTTGTGAATCAGCATGTTGTCGTTGGCGGTCAACTCTTTGCGCAATGTGGCCCACTTCGCGCCCCACTTGGCCGCGCCGACTTCATCAATCAGCTTTTTCAAAAGCGCGATGCTTTTGTGATCAGTTGGAAAGATGAACGCAGCGGCAAACTTGCCATCCTTATTCGGTTCGAAAATGTCCGGGAAAGCCAGGCGTGCGTCAGCGAATGTAAATTTCATGTTCAATCTTCCTTCAATAAATTTGGGTAAGTGCAACGTGCTTTCGCCATGATGGCGTCAATCTTTTTGATGCGTTGTTCGATGGTCCCGCCACTTGCGGCTGCCTTGATCAGCGCAGCTCGCACCTCTTTAGGCAGCCGCCCGTTCAATTGACGCCTGCCGTGTGTGGCAGACTCAAGATGTACGCCGCAACGCCGATCCAAGCCACTGCGACACATCCGACTATGATAAGCAGTTCACGACTGGTCATGCGGGGTATCTCCGAGTAGCGTTGCCGTGAAGCACCTGGAGTACTAAGCCGTGGCTTTCTTTGTGTACGTCACGACGGTGATACGGCTGGGCTTTGTACGCTCTTTTTAGTTGAGTGATCCTTCTCTTCGCCGGGCTTGTCTCTGCGCAACCGGAAGAAAGGCTACTCATATGACCTAGTGGAGACTGTACGAGCATGTGCAGAAAGCTCCCCTGCGGTTTCACAGTTGGAATTCCCATGCATTTAACCGCGTAGCGGATTCGTTTCGCTGCTTTACCATTCATACCAAGTCCTCTCCGTCTTGAATCACTTCGAACCCTTCAGCTATCGCCATGCTCAAAGCAGGACGCTTATCGCTTGCTGGCGCTACTGACGGCTTGCCATTGGTTTGGTGGATACTGGCCTGCAACTTCGTCCACTTGCGCGGGTATGCACTAGCAAGAAGCTTCTCGGCACTAGTCGGGCTGATCAGCTTGAAGTCGTACATCTGATCGACTTTGAGACGCATCGACTTAAGCATGGCTTCGACTTCTGACTCGACGATCCAGGCTCGCGAACCGCGTTTCCCTTCGACCAGCTTGTACCGGGCATCGGAGAACGTTCCTTTAAGCAGTCGGCGTTCAACCTCGGCGCGTACTGCCTTGGCGAAACCCTCCAGCATGTCGGCAGCGTCCATCAACGTCGCCAAGCGTTCGTCTTCTGCGTCAACCAACTTTGCTTCCGCTACTTCTAGAGCTGGCCGGATGCTTGGCTTCTTGACGGTGAACCGTGCCGACTCCGCAGTGCTGTCAAACTCAACAGCGGCGGGCTTTACGCCGAACGCTTGGGCCAACAGCTTCTCAGCCTGGGTCAAGGATACTTCTATAAACCCCTTGTCCAGATCGACGAAACCCTCGGTCACTGCGCCCAGGATAAAGTCGCGATGCTCTGCGCATGTTGCCTTAACCTTGCAGAACTTGCATTGCTTGTCACCGGGTGTCGCGGTCAGACCTTCTGGCCCGGCCATGATCTTGTCGGCAATCTGGCGGATCGCAATCAGACGTTCCCGTACTTCTGCAACGGGAAGAACCCATTCGTCTTCATGATTCATGCGCGGTTGACTTATCCGCATGCGCAAGGTTTCGATTTCGCCCAGTACGTCGAACTCTTCCAGTGCCGCGCCGCCGTAGATAAGCAGTTGCTCATTGTTTTCGGCAAAGACCTGGATGCCTCGTCCATACTTAAGATCGTCAATGCAAAGCTCAGTCGGGTGAACGATCACCGCGTCACTGGTGCCGGTCGAACCGGCTTCGCCAGTAATATGTTCGATGCTCAACTGCTGCTCAGGGTAGAGCGTGCCGCCGTTAGACAGGGTGCGAACAACATCGATGCTCTTCTGCACCTCTCGAACCATGTCGGCGTCGACAGCGAAGCACTTGTCACCGGATGACTCGGCGACGAACTTGGTGTCGTAGCCATCCACCTGAACTGTCAATCCTTTGAACTCGATGGCATCGCAGCCGAGTGTAAGACAGCGATCACGCAGGTAGTGGGCGGCGGTGCCTTCGTCAGCGGCTTCACTTGAGAAGTCTGGAATATCCTTCTCTCGCCAAGGCTTCACGTTGCACCGTACCCATCCGGGAGCATCGGACGGGCTCAGGAAGGCATGCGCCATTACACTTCCTCCACGGCCAGGAGGTCGGCGTAGACCGCGTTCAGCTTAGCCTGGTCGGTGACTACGCTGTCAATGTTACCTTCATCAGTCAGCAGAGCGCTAACCTTGCTGATGCCGTGCTTGGCGTTGATAGCCTTGATCGCTTCGCGGTCGGTAGGAGCGAGTTTTAGGACCAGTGCGCGGACAACGCTATACGCTACATTGTCGGTCGTAGAGGTATCTGGCTCGGGGGTTTTGTCGGCACCAGTCTCGGGCTTTTTTTCTTCGGGGGTGACTTCGGCTTTCTCTTCCTTCGCCTTGGTTTCCTTAACGGCTTTGACCGATTCGATCTTCTCTTCCTTAACCGGTGTACGACCGGCAAGCGAAGCGGTCAGTGCAATCAGCGCCACGGTGTTAGCTTCCATCGCTTTGGTGTGTGCGGCGAACATCTCTTCAATAGACATTTTTCTACTTCCTGGGGTGGGTTGTTTTCTGGTTTTAATCCTATCGCACTGTGCAAGCTGCGTAAAGCATTTTGGTTGCTAAAGCTTGTTAATATTATTCTGGTATTTTGTAGTCATAACATCCTAGAGAGCCGCGACGATGCGGCCCGTTACTGATCGACCAGCTATAGCCTTCACAGCGGCAGTTGGTTCGTTTGTGTTCTTTCTTACGCCGGTACGTATCGACCCGATACTCGCCGCCGCATGCACAACGCTGGTCGAGAGGCGCCTTTGCAAACGTCTTTCGCGCTCGGCACTTTGCACAGCGGCAGGGGAAGCGTTTCACCACCAACCACTTTCACGTCCTACCCACCCGATGTAAGAAACCGCTATGGGCATCAGGCCTCCGACGATGCCCCAAAGAATGCTGTTCATGCTTTCACCATCTTGGTAAGGAAGCGTTCGACGGTGTCCAGCGCTTCCAGTTGTTTGCGGCAGCCGTCCGGATTTTTAGAACCGACGCGCAGATCAGCGGGCGTCAGAGCATAACCCGTTTGTGTGATCCAGTGGCCTGGACGCCAGGGTGTAAGGTGTGTGGTCGGAGGCGCGATCATACGTACTGCTCCAGGTTGAGGTCACGAATGGACTCTGCATCGAAGCTGGGGGTCGAAACCAACATCTGAGAGCGGCTAGCATCTATCAGCTCGATGTTGCCTTCGTGATCACAGTCAAAGATCAGTGCCACTTCCTCGCACGCTTCCAGCGCGTCGGCGAGTTGCATCAAAGCTTTTGCTTGTTCTTCAGTCATTTTTGATTACCTCTACAACGCCACGATCAGAAAGAAAATAGCCCAACCTATGTGCCCGTAGGCAATGAGGGTGATTACCAGAATCAGCCAAAATATGCTCATGTCGACACCAGGAGGATTAACAGCAGGAAAGCGCACAACAAAAAGAAGTCCATAATCACAGCACCTCAAACTTCACCGGGCAGAAGTACCCGTCTTCAAATGCATGGAAACATTGGTAGTACCTGGATTGGTCAGGATACCCCCACAGGATCAAACCGCTAATCCAGAACGGAGCTATCACAGGGGTTTCTGTCCTTCGTCCAGGTTCCACGGGAATTCCCTCTTGCATCGGTTGCAGATCTTTGAGCTGGTCGAGCGAAGGCCAATAACGCAATCGCTCCAGCAGTACGGGCAAATCTTCGTGGTTCCCGGCGACTTGCCTAGCAAGCGCCTTATCCAAAGCTTTGCGTTCACGCCATGTACCCGTTGGGGCAGACCTTCACCAACCCTGCGAGTCGCCCGTGGGCGAACTCATGCATGCACTGGCTGGCGCATTTGTGGGTGTCACACTTAGGTGGCGCTTTCTTGACCTTTTTCATTTGAGGTTGCCTCAGTGATCGTAGGTACGGCGGGTGATGCTGCAATGATAGTTTGAAGAATCGGTTTCCACACTGACCACCAAGCGGATGCCTGAGAGTCCATACGCTGGATCTCTTCAGCACCAAACGCCCACCATTCAGTTATCAGGTGTAGCTGACAGCCGATCTGAAGATGCTCGGCGGTGTACGTGACCGGCCAAATGTCGCACTGAACTGCTTTGACTTCGCGAAGATTGCCGTTCGCACCATTCCACGATATGACAGCTTCCAAGTTCTTCGCACCCTCCAAGTCGGCGCGCTGCAAGTCGGCGTCTCGCAAGTAGGCGCCCCGCAAGTTGGCGTCTCGCAAGTAGGCACCCTGCAAGTCGGCGCGCTGCAAGTTGGCGTCTCGCAAGTAGGCACCCTCCAAGTCGGCGCGCTGCAAGTCGGCGTCTCGCAAGTAGGCACCCCGCAAGTAGGCGCCCCGCAAGTTGGCGTCTCGCAAGTCGGCGCCCTGCAAGTAGGCGCCCCGCAAGTTGGCGTCTCGCAAGTTGGCGCCCTGCAAGTCGGCGCGCTGCAAGTTGGCACCCTCCAAGTAGGCGCCCCGCAAGTTGGCGTCTCGCAAGTTGGCG
>ERZ1463034.44-NODE-44-length-41232-cov-38.538043_pt1 | contig 41232 bp, 39 predicted proteins | sample MGYA00564480_ERZ1463034 | MGnify/ENA primary metagenome ERZ1463034 (study PRJEB39244, sample SAMEA3635122) | Helicobacter pylori | study: EMG produced TPA metagenomics assembly of PRJEB11511 data set (Assembly of a 5300-year-old Helicobacter pylori...
CAAACCGAGCAAAAGAAATATGAATCGTCGTAAAAAAATAAAACAGTTATTAAAGGCTCACGCCAAAAAGGCCAGTGACAAATTGGCACCGCCAAGCAAGTCTAAATACATTAATAAAGCTGACCGATTGAAGCTAGCGGCTGAATCCAGTCACGACTCAATCATTTCTTCTGAGAGCTGATCTATGTAGCTTATGCACCACCGGAATTTACAAATTTGATTGGGTTATTCATTCCGATGGCACGTACCGCAAGGACGCGGCCTAACAACCCATTCAAGCCGAAGCCGCTTCGCAGCTCTGAATCGAACCAGATATGCACCATTTGATGTCTATTTACAGCTAGGCATTTTTATCCGACCTCTGCAGGATCCATGTGAAAAAAGCACGAGCAATTACCAGTAAAAAATCCTCCGGCCGTGGCGTTGAGATGTCCTCGTTTTGTGGGTGGGATGGAGAGGTTCTAGTTCTGAACATACTTGGAACTCCGAGTGCAAAAAAGGATGCCATCGGCAAGGCGAAAGGAAGTCAACTCAAGGTTAGCGTCACTGCCGCACCCGTAGCAGGCAGGGCGACTGACCACATGGTCAAGTTTCTCGCCCGAGAGTTTGACGTCTCGGTTTCTGACATCACGGTTGTGTTCGGTCGTTTTAATTTGAACAAGCAGATGCGTATAAGGGCGCCCGGAAGCTTACCTGCCGTAGTGGCCAAGGCCCTGGCGGAAGAAAAAAATACCTGACCATTCGCTAAAAGCCCGACGCGCCCTAATGAATCGCCCTGCTGTCATGGACTGTTCCAGTGTCCGCTTGCCGACAAGACAGCAACTGCCAGGGATCGCTGGTTCTGCCGGTCGAGCCTTGAAGATAAAGTACCCAATCACTCCTGCGTTGCAAGGCAACTTTGGCCATGAGCGGCTACTTGGAAAATCTTCTCGCTCCAGCAACGCAGAGGATCACGGCAACGGTTACCCCCAGCATGCCAATGCTGACCTGCTCGTGAAGTAATGTGGCCGCCAGCGCCAATCCAAAGAAAGGCTGTAGAAGCTGAAGCTGTCCAACGGCAGCAATACCCCCTTGGGCAAGCCCGCGATACCAAAATACGAAACCGATCAGCATGCTGAAGAGCGAGACGTAAGCCAGGCTTAACCATACAGGCGTAGTGATCCCCGAGAACGAATTGGGTCTCAGGAACCAAGTCAGCGGTGCCACAACAGGTGTCGAAATAACCAATGCCCAGGAAATTACCTGCCAACCTCCCAGTGTTCTGGAAAGCTTCGCCCCTTCGGCATAACCAAGACCACATGCAAGGACTGCCAACAGCATCAGAATGTCTCCTTCGGCAGACGCTGTCAGACCCTGGAAAAAGGCGAACCCCATAACCAGCACGCTTCCCAGAACCGAAAAAAACCAGAACGCAGGCCGAAGGCGCTCGCCACCACGCAAAACACCGAAAACGGCGGTGGCGAGCGGCAACAGACCAAGAAAGATGATGGAATGCGCGGACGTCACAGACTGTAGAGCCAGCGCAGTCAACAAGAGCCAGCTCGCCGAACAGGCCTTGCGCTACATCCAGCAGCTGTACGAAATCGAGCTTGAAGTCTACGATCTGGAGCCGGATTTACGCCGTCGAATACGGAAAGAAAAAGCCATACCGGTGATGGACGCTTTGCATGCCTGGATGATCGCCCAGCGCCTACTTGTGCACGACGGCTCGGCGATCAGCAAGGCTTTGGATTACAGCCTCAAACGCTGGACGGCGTTGTCTCGCTATCTCGAAGACGGGGCCGTACCCATTGACAATAATTGGGCCGACAACCAGATTCGGCCGTGGGCGCTAGGTCGCAAGAATTGGCTGTTTGCGGGCTCGCTGCGCAGCGGCAAACGGGCAGCGGCGATCATGAGTTTGATCCAATCGGCGCGACTCAACGGGCATGATCCGTATGCTTATTTGAAGGTCGTCCTCACGCGCCTGCCAACGCAGCGGGCGAGTGAAATCGATCAGTTGCTGCCGCATAAGTGGATGCCCGTTTAACCACGCGAAGTCGATAGAGCAGAATCGTATGGGCTAGGAGAAATGCTGTCTAAACCAGCGACTTTTGAATTTGATGATCAAATGTATCTAGAAAATCGTGCATGCTGATTTCTCCGAGATCTACAGCTTTAGCGCCGCCGGCCGCAATAAAGGTGACGTCAGTGATACCCAGGACATTCAGGATCAGTTTCAAATATTGGGTCGCAATGTCACGGTCTCTAATCGGAGAGTCGTGGGTGTAGACACCGCCCGAGGCGAGCAGCACCGTTGCCTTTTTACCGGTCACCAGCCCTTTACCATCAAAGCCCAAGGTCAGGCCTTTACGTACCACGTGATCCACCCACGCCTTCAGCGCCGCAGGGACGTTATAGTTGTAGACCGGCGTTGAAATAACCAGGTGATCGGTTTCCAGCAACTCGGCCACAAGCTCATCGGATAGCTGCAACACAGCTTTCATTTCAGGCGAATGTTGGGTTTGCGGGGTGAAGTAAGCCTGTAACCAGGGAGCGGTCACAAACGTAAGTTGAGTGTCCGTTAGATCCCGTATTTTGACCACGCCGCCTGGGTGTGCAGTTTCCCACGCGGCCACAAATTGGCGCGTGAGCTGCCGGGAGATTGAAGCCTCTCCACGTGGACTGGTTTCAATGGAGAGAAGCCTGGACATGAAAGTAACTCCTGCGCGGTGACGCGGCGGTATGTTTTGCGTTGTCGCTTTAGGCGATGTGCTACACACTCTACCCAATGCGATCTCTACGCAGGAGTGATGTAAATATGATTGAATCCATCTGTTTAAGTGATGGGTCATGATCGGAAATCTCAGCTTGGATCAGTTGCGGATCCTTGTAACCATTGCTGATACAGGCAGTTTCTCGGCAACGGGACGTCACCTGCGGCGTGCTCAATCTGCCATTAGCCAGTCGATTGCCACACTTGAGTCAGTTCAAGGTGTGAGGCTGTTTGATCGGAGCGGACATCGTCCAACTATCACTGAGGTAGGTCGAGTGCTAGTGGTTCAAGCGCGCGCTGTGCTGGCAAGCGCTGCCCAGTTTGAAGCAATGGCCGCCAGTACCGCAGCAGGGGTTGAGCCGGAGTTAGCTCTCGCCATAGACCCTTTAGTCCCTAGCGCACCGCTCATCGAAAGCCTCCGCGCTCTCCGTGAGGCTTTTCCGCATCTGGCAGTGAGTTTTTCTACAGAAGGCTTAGGCGGCGCAGAGCGCCGATTGCGCAACGGCGATGCGGCACTGGCGCTTTGCACATTGATTCCGACAGTGCCCGACGATGTCATCGCACTGCCGCTGCTGAGTGTCGACTTGAGGCCAGTAGTCGCCAGCGGGCATCCCCTGGCTATGTTAGGCCGTCGGGCAACAAGTGCAGACCTCAAGCCTTTTGTGCAACTGGTACTTTCCGATCCGGTCGCTCCCGACGGCCCTAGCTATGGGGTGACGGGCAGCCACCAGTGGCGGTTTGTAGATCTGGCACGACGGCTGGATTTTTTACTCGCCGGGTTCGGCTGGTGCCGAATGCCGGAGCATCTCATCGCGGATCATCTGACTTCAGGACGCCTCGTGCCGCTTGAGTTAACCGCCGAACTTCAGCGCACACCAGACACACTGACGATCTACGCAGCGCACATGCAAGATCGCGCTTTAGGCAAAGCGGGCCGATGGCTTCTGAATGATCTGACCCGTCGCCTGTGCATGTGATGATACAAAGACGACTAACGTCAGCGGTTTGGTTACCCCGTTGGCCAAAGGGCTGATGCGGTTGATCGAACCGGTTGTGCAGGGACTGCCCGAGCCGTGATCGTCTGTGCGTATTTCGCAAGCCAAGGTGTGAGCCTGCCCGCTTACCGTGGACTCTCGAAGATCAAGAACGAACCACCGAACCAGAGACCGGTAGGTTCTCCAACAGGTTGAGTCCAGTGGTTTTCACGAATGTCTCATAGTCCATGGGTCTCTCGATGCGGGTTTCCGCGTTGGGTAACACATAGGCCCAGGCCCGCTTGGACGAAGCGTCGTAGACCAGCTTGAACAGGCGAGTAGGTACCCAGACCTTGTTGTCGCCAATAGTGGTATGGCCAGCGTCAAAGAGCGGTCCGGTAAAGACGAAGACATTGCCATCGGCTCGCTTCGCGAACTTTCTGACATCAGACTCGACCTTGCTCCAGATCTTCCGGTTATTGGTGGGGTCTTGCGGCACCATGTTCGAAAGCGCAAAGGACTGGGCCATTGCATTCGGATTCGGTGCATCTGCTGCCGGAGACTGATGACCACGATCCACTGCCGGATGTTGGCCACGGTAGTCACTCAACTCTGCCCGCCCGCTCTTGGGAATACGTGGGTCCGGATAGAACTGATTGGTTCGTTCCTCTCCCTTGGCATCATTTAGCTGGGCTGAATTAAGGCGCTCAACTACAACCATCGGCGTCTTGCTGGTTTGCGAGTACAGCACCGCAAAGTTGTCGGAACACAGGGCCAAAGGCTTCATCGCTGCTGGCACAGTAGCCATGCTTATCGGCTTGGCTGCCGGGAACAGGTCGGCACACCCATCAAACGATGCCTGTTTCTCTTTGCTTGAATAGAGGTCAATCGCCACGCTCTGGCTGATTGAGCCAGAGCGATGCCCTTGCTCTTGATGCTGGCTGGGCGGGTTGATGAAGTCCAGCAGGCTGCGAGCTTCTGCCGCACCCGTCGTGAACAAAATAAGGGCCGACAGCCCCACTGCAATTTTGCGTAGGTTCATGCTTAACATCTTCGAATTGGATTGAGGAGGATACTTACGACAAAGCCCCGAGTCACGGGGCTTGAGGGGAAGCGGTTCTGATTATGCTGCGGCGAGCATGTTTTCAATATCCTTTATCACACGACTGATTCTGGTTCGGTCTACTCGATCATGCGTTCTCATTATTTGATCGGGTAAACGAATACCGATCGATATCAGACCTAAGCTGCCAACCTTGGCTGTGCCAATAGTCAGCAGCTGTCGTATTTGTCTTGAACACGTCGAGATGACATTTAAGTATTCCGTGTTTCTCAAGAGTTGAAAGACAGCGCTCCACCAACGCGTTTGCTATGCCTTGACGCCGATACTGGGGAAGGACAATCAAATGCTGCAAATATCCTCTGCGGCCGTCGTGTCCAGACATGATGCAACCGCAAAGAGCGGTTCCGGCTTCAGCAACGAAGCTCATCCCGGGATTTCGTTCTAAATAACTCGAGGTCGATTCACGAGAGTCCGCTGCACGAAAGGAGATGCCTGGAGTACGCTTCATGAGGTCGATGACGGCATCGTAATCGTCCATAGTCATGACACGGATATTGATCATAGGGTTGAGCCTGGCTTTGCTAATTTCCGGGCTTGGCAGACTAGCAGAAACAACTCAGACGTTTCCCAAACGACCACTCTCCCAACATACATCTGAAGGCACAGCGCTGAAATCGCAGCTCCCGAGAGCCAGTCCAGGCTCGCGGCATGGACTGACTCAAACCGAGTGAAGGCAAGCGTGAGGTAATTTGAGCGTTTATTGGATTGGCCATTGCTATCCTGACCAACCTTTCATCAGTCAACGTCATTTTCATCCCTTCGGATAGTCTTCCACGGCCCCGTCATAGGCCGAGATATCGCCGCAGTCTCGCGGGATAGTAGTTTTCCATCTTGCCCCCCTTCCCCCGGATCAAAATCGTTCTAAAAAATCCGGCTAACGCTTAGGACTTTTTGCTATTCTGAAGTTGTAGGTGAAGACGCAGACTGATGCGCAAGAGGATAGCAAGGAAACGTGGGGCGCGTTCCGAAGGGTACACGGTTAGAAAGATCTCCGCGCTGAGATCCAGCCCTTACGCCGTGTGAAGCAGAAAGGCACAAAACTTTTCTGTGAGAGGCCTGATAAACCTTGTAAGCCGGAGACCAGCGCCGGCCACCTACTTGATTTTCAAAGCCCGCCATGTGCGGGCTTTTTCGTAGTGCGCCAAGCGATTCTCAGGAAGATTGTTTATGCCCATTGAGACCTTGCGCAGAGGGTGGACTGTCCACCCACGGCCGCGCCGCGCCGCGCCCAAGGCTTACACGTAGCGGCTTTCGTTTTTTTAAACCTTATTTCCGTCCTCGAATAGCCAACTCAAATGTTGGGTGAACGCCTCCTGTCTCTTCAAGAAACCCAAACTTGGCACCCGCTCTATACTTTAAAAATGATTACGCTTGATGCCACGCGCAGTCGTGTTCAATGTATTCCGCGCAATGTGTCGAGCGGTCGTTCACGCAGGCTTCTTGGCCTGCCTTCTTATGAGGAGAACATCATGGCCCGCAAATACATCGATTGCCGCGAATTCCCGAGCGAAATCAACTGCTCGATCGCGCTATCCGCAGACTCTGAAAAAGAATTGCTTGAGGCGGCTGCACAGCATGCGGTCACTGTTCATAAGCATACCGATTCACCGGAGTTACGCGCACAACTGAAGACTCTATTTCACGACGGCACACCGCCTGTTGAATCACCACGTCACGCGTAGCCTTTGGCACCTTGTCAAAACGCCCCACTCCGTGAGGCGTTTCGACTACCTCTATCAATTAAACGTTATACGCCCGCTCATCATGCTCCGCGAGGTCAAGCCCCATCGTTTCATTCTCTTCGCTGGCACGCAGGCCTATGGTCCACTCCAGCACTTTGAGGAGGGTCATGCTCACGACAAAGCAGTAAACGAAGGTGAAGCTGACGCCCTTCAATTGGGTCAGTAGCTGAGCACCGATGTCCAGGTTCTCGACATAACCGCCCAACGAAGGAGACGCGAATACTGCGGTCAGTAGTGCGCCGACGATTCCGCCGATGCCGTGCAGACTGAACACGTCCAGCGTGTCGTCATAACCCAGTTTCTGCTTGAGCTGGCTGACGCCGAAGAAACACACCGCGCCGGTGATCAAGCCTATTGCAATGGCGCCCGCCGGACCAACATAGGCACAGGCTGGGGTGATGCCGACAAGACCGGCCAAAGCACCGGATGCCGCGCCCAAGGCACTGGGACGGCCATGAATCAGGGTTTCGGTGAGCATCCAGCCGACAACACCTGCGCAGGCTGCGACTTGGGTCGTGAGCATGATGATACCCGCGCCAGTATTCACCGCAGCGCCCGAACCAATGTTGAAGCCGAACCAGCCAACTCACAGCAAACCGGCCCCCATCAGGGTGAAGCCCAGGTTATGCGGGGGCATGGCAAGGTTCGGGTAACCTTTGCGCTTGCCCAGTACCAGGCACGCCGCCAGCGCCGCAACGCCCGCATTGATATGCACCGCAGTGCCGCCGGCGAAATCCAGAACGCCCCAGTTGACCATCAACCCCCCAGGTCCGCCCCAGATCATGTGTGCGATAGGCGCATAGACGAAGGTGAACCACAGCGCCATAAACGCCACGGCCGCGCTGAACTTCATGCGTTCGGCGAAACCACCGGCAATCAGCGCCGGCGTGATGATCGCAAAGGACATCTGAAACACGCTGTAGACGCCTTCGGGAATGTTGCCCACCAGACTGTCATGGGTCATGTCGAGCATGAATACCTTGCTCAAGCCGCCGATGAAGCTGTGCAGATTGACTTCACCAGCGACCATCCCCGTCGCATCAACGACGATGCTGTAGCCGTAGACCACCCACAGCACGCCGATCACGCCAGCGACCGCGAACAACTGGGTGAACACCGAAAGAAAGTTCTTGGCCCGGACCATGCCGCCATAAAACAACGCCAGGCCCGGAATACACATCAACAACACGAACATCGTCGCGGTCATCATCCAGGCGGTGGTGCCGGTGTCCAGAGTAACGTCGGCTGCCGAGGCCAATGGCGACAAGCTCAATGCGAGCAGCGCCAGGGTCGTCCTTGAAAGAGGTCGTATAAACGAGTCAGAAATCATAGTCAGCAAGCTCCATAAACAGGGAAGTCGACACAAGGGACTGGCAGAAAGAGGGATCGCGAGGCCCTGCAGGCTCGCGGTGCATACGGATCTGTGCCCGTTGGCAGCTAGAGAAAACGCCGCCCATCACGGCGGCGTCGAAAAGTCAGTATTTTTGACCCGGTATCCACGAGGTCCCGGCCAATGGCACGCGGGCCATGGCGGCGGCTTCGACGGTCAAGGCCACCAGGTCCTCGGGGTCGAGGTTGTGCAGGTGTGACTTGCCGCAGGCACGGGCCATGGTCTGTGCTTCGAGGACCAATACTCGCAGGTAGTTAGCCAAGTGACGCCCCCCTTCCACAGGATCCAGACGCTTCGACAGCTCCGGGTCCTGAGTGGTGATGCCCGCCGGGTCACGACCGTTCTGCCAGTCGTCATAGAACCCCGCCGCCGAGCCGAGCTTGCGCAATTCCTCGTCCAGACGCGGATGGTTGTCACCCAGTGCGATCAACGCCGCCGTACCGATGGCCACCGCATCAGCGCCGAGGGCCATGGCTTTTGCCACGTCGGCACCGTTGCGGATACCGCCAGAGACGATCAGTTGCACCTTGCGGTGCATGCCCATTTCCTGCAACGCCTGAACCGCTTGCGGGATAGCCGGCAGAATCGGGATGCCAACGTGCTCAATGAACACTTCCTGAGTCGCTGCGGTACCGCCTTGCATGCCGTCGAGCACGATCACGTCGGCACCGGCTTTAACCGCGAGTTTGACGTCGTAGTACGGACGGCTGGCGCCGATTTTGACGTAGATCGGTTTCTCCCAATCGGTGATTTCACGGATCTCTGCAATTTTGATCGCCAGGTCGTCCGGGCCAGTCCAGTCCGGGTGACGGCAGGCGCTGCGCTGGTCGACACCGATGGGCAATGTGCGCATGCCGGCGACACGTTCGGTGACTTTCATCCCCAGCAACATACCGCCACCACCTGGCTTGGCGCCCTGCCCCAGGACGATTTCGATGGCATCCGCCTTGCGCAGGTCATCGGGGTTCATGCCGTAACGCGATGGCAGGTACTGATAAACCAGCTGCTCGGACTGACCGCGCTCTTCCGGGGTCATACCGCCATCACCCGTGGTGGTGCTGGTCCCGGCGATGGTCGCGCCCCGGCCCAATGCTTCTTTGGCGTTGGCCGACAGTGCACCGAAGCTCATGCCCGCGATGGTTATCGGGATTTTCAAGTGCAGGGGTTTCTTGGCGAAGCGATTGCCGAGGATTACGTCAGTGCCGCACTTTTCACGATAACCTTCCAGCGGGTAGCGGGAAACACTGGCGCCCAGCAGCAGCAAGTCATCGAAATGCGGCAGCTTGCGCTTGGTACCGCCCCCGCGAATGTCGTAGATGCCGGTTTCGGCGGCACGCTGGATTTCCTGAATGGTCAGACGGTCGAAGGTCGCGGATTCGCGCAGGACCGGAGTGGGTTTGTCGCTCATGGTGTACTCCTTGATACGCGAATTAATACGCGGATGCGTTATCGACTTTGAAGTTGTAAAGCTGACGGGCTGAGCCGTAGCGCTTGAAATCGGCTGCCTTGTGGTCGAAACCGGCACGATTGAGCAGTTCCTGCAGTTCTTCCAGGTGCTCAGCGCGCATCTCTTTCTCGATGCAGTCCGAGCCCAGGGATTCCACTTTCCCCTTCACGTAGATGTGGGTTTCGTACAGCGAATCACCCAAGGCATCGCCTGCATCGCCGCACACCACCAAGCGTCCGGCCTGGCCCATGAAGCAGCTCATGTGGCCAATGCTGCCGCCGACCACGATGTCGATGCCTTTCATGGAGATGCCACAACGGGCACCCGCGTCGCCTTCGATCACCAGCAAGCCGCCATGAGCGGTGGCGCCAGCAGCCTGGGAGGCACTGCCCTTGACCCGCACCGAACCGGACATCATGTTTTCCGCCACGCCGGTGCCGACGTTGCCGTGCACGGTGATGTGGGCCTTCTTGTTCATGCCTGCGCAGTAGTAACCGGCGTGACCCTGAATATCGATGGACAGCTCTTGATCGACGCCCACCGCGAGGTTGTGTTTGCCATTGGAATGGGTCACGACCCACTCCGCATCAGTCAATTGTTTGGCCTGATCGTGCAGCCCCTGATTGAGCTCGCGTACTTCACTGACAGATAGATCGATAGCTTTCATACGGTGCTCCTCAGGCGCTTTGGCGTTCCCAGATGTACATGGTTGAAGGTGCTGGTTCCCAGACCTTGGCGTTCTCGATGCCAGGCAGGCTGGACAGCGCCTGGTATTCCGAGGCCATGGCGACGTAGTCATCGGTCTCGGCCAAAATCGCGGGCTTGCACGCGATCGGATCACGAATCACCGCGAAACCGTTGCGGGTGCCAATGGCAAAGGTGAAAAAGCCGTCGAGGTTTTCCAGGGAGTTGTCCAAGGCTTGCTTGAGCGAGTCGCCCTGTTGCAGGCGCCAGGCCAAGTAACCCGCCGCCACTTCAGTGTCGTTTTCGGTCTGGAACACGATCCCTTCGCGCTTGAGCTCTTGGCGCAGACGGAAGTGGTTGGACAACGAGCCGTTGTGCACCAGGCATAGGTCGGCGCCGGTCGAAAACGGGTGACTGCCTTCCATGGTCACAGCACTTTCGGTGGCCATGCGGGTGTGACCAATGATGTGGCTGCCTTTCATGCCTTTAAGGTTGAAGCGCTCGGAGATCTCTTTCGGCAAGCCCATGCCCTTGAGGATCTCGATGCTCTGCCCGGCGCTCATGATGCGCACGGTCGGCGCCAGCTCGGCCAACGCGTTGCGGACCAACGCCTCTTCTGTCTTGATTTTCAATACCACGGCGGTCGCGTTCTGGAACCACTCCAGGGAGCAACCCAGGCGCCCTTCCAGTTCGCCCATCAGGGTCTTCCAGTCCTGGTCCTCTGTGGTCGCCTGCAATGTCAGCTTGATCCAGCCATCCGCGACTTCATCGCCATAGATGGCAAAGCCGGCGCTGTCCGGGCCACGGTCGGTCATCGACAGCAGCATGGGTTCGAAGAGCTTGCCGAGCTGGGACTCCAGCACCGGGTTCTTCAAGTACAGACCTACGATTCCGCACATACACTTTCTCCTGCTTGGCAGCCGGTTCCTGATTCAAAAGACCCGGATTGATTCAAATCGAGTGGTTGAAAACGTGTCTTTACAGAAAACCGCTTAGAAAAATTCGGTGTAGCGCTTGATCTCCCAATCGGAGACGTGACGGCTGTACTCGACCCATTCCATGCGCTTGAGCTCGATGAACTCGTTGATGATTTCCGAGCCCATCGTTTCGCGGAACAGGGGATCAGCCTCCAGCGCGTCACAGGCTTCCTTGAGGCTTTGCGGCAAAGTGGCGATGCCCCGACCGGCAATTTCTTCCAGGCTCAGCGAGTACAGGTTTTCGTTGCACGGCTCACCTGCGTCCAGCTTGCGGTCAATGCCGTCCAGGCCGGCGGCGATGATCGCTGCGCTGACCAGATAGGGGTTGCAGCCCGCGTCCGGCAGGCGGAATTCAAGGCGACCGTAAGGCACCCGAACCATGGCCGAGCGGTTGTTCGAGCCGTAGGCAACGAACGCTGGAGCCCAGGTCGAGCCTGACAGCGAGCGGCCGACCACAAGGCGTTTGTATGAATTGACGGTGGGTGCGGCGAAGGCACACAACGCAGGGCCGTGAGCCAGAAGACCCGCCGCAAAGTGGTAGGCCATTTTCGACAGGCCCATGCCGCGCGAGTCGCTGGCGTCATGGAACAAGTTCTTGTTCACCGCGTCGGCGATGGACAAGTGGAAGTGCATGCCGTTGCCCGCACGTTTCGGATCAGGCTTGGGCATGAACGAGCAGATCATTCCCAAATCGTTGGCCACTTCGCCGGCGGCCATACGGAAGAAGGTGAAACGATCCGCGGAGGTCAGCGCGTCGCTGTAGGTGTAGTTGATTTCAAACTGACCATTGGCGTCTTCGTGATCGATTTGATAGATGTCGAAATCGACTTTTTGCAGCGCCTCGGTGAGGTTTTCCAGAAACTGCCGCGAACGCGACAAGCCCTTATAGTCGTAGCAGGGTTTGTCCAGGTTATCGCTGGCATCCACGCTGCATAGCTTGCCCTCGGCATCGCGACGGAACAGGCTGAACTCAGGTTCCAGGCCAGTATTGAGGGTCCAGCCGCGTGCATTAAGGCGTTCTACCTGACGCATTAACACGTAACGCGAATCGTAAGGGTGCGGCTCGTTATTGACGTGGCCGACGCAGACGATGCGTCCGTAACCAGGCTGCCATGGCACGGCAGTCAAGGTGCTCAGGTCGCCCTTGGCCATGAAGTCCGGGCCATGGGGTTCCATGCCCATACCACAAATGGCAAAGCCTGCGAAGCCAGCGCCACTGTCGATGACGGTTTGCAGCCCGGAGACCGGTACCGATTTGGTTTTGGCCGAACCGTGGATATCCACGAACTGAGCCAGCACATATTTGATTTTGTGCTCATCGATAATTCGTTGTGTTTCTGGTGGCAACATCACTTGGACTCCTCGAGCAAGGCAAAACAGCGGGATCTGCATCTAGGGTCGGCGTCAGTCGTTAATGATTGCCCAGTGCTAGAATTCGTCTGGACATGACCTGAAGCCGACCCGAGTATTCTCAACAAGAAAGTTACTTTCCTAATGAGAATGCAATTGCCTTGCCAAAATGATTAGCCACGAGGAAATTCTGGGCGTCCTTAATCTTGCAATGCAGGCTTTTCAAGGCTTCGCCAGGGAAATGAGTGTCGCGTGAAGAAAACTTCAGACATGCTGCAGCCGCTCGCGCTGTAAATCGGGCGGACAGCAACAAGGGTGCATCGCACATTCATAGTGCGAAATTTATATTCATGACCGGAAATGAAGCATGAGCAAAGTGATTTCCACCGAGGCCGAGCCACGCTTGAGGCTCGAGCAGTACCTGGGCATGCAAATCAAGCGACAGCGTCAATTGCAGGAACTGAAGATTGCTGATGTCGCACAATTGGCAGGCATCAGCCAAGGCATGCTGAGCAAGATCGAAAATGCCCAGGTTTCCACCAGCCTCGATACCTTGAGCCGCCTGTGCGATGCCCTCGGCATGCCGATGTCGAAGCTGTTCAGCCAGTACGATCAACAAGGCAGTGGCGCCCTGCTTGTGCGCAAAGGCGAAGGGATGCAGGTGGTGCGCCGTGGTACCGAGAAAGGCCACACCTATCACCTGCTCAATCACACCCGTGGCCCGAAGAAGACGTTCGAGGCCTACATGGTCACCATGGACGATGCCAGCGAAGAGTTTCCGACCTTCTCCCATCCCGGCACCGAGTTTCTGCACCTGTTGAAAGGTGAGATCGTCTACCGTCATGGCGATCAGCTCTACCACATGAAACCCGGCGACAGCCTGACCTTCGATGGTGAAGTTCCGCATGGCCCGGAGCAGCTGGTAAAGGTTCCGATTCATCTGCTGTCGATCATGAACTACGGCGACGACTGACCGCTTGGCTTTCGGACATCCAGCAAGCTTCCCCGCCCTCTTTCGCAATGCTTTAGGCGTGCTATAGTGCTGCTTATCTATTTTTAGCACTGCTAAAAGGCGGCTTATGAAAAGCTTTTTTCCACTGGAATGCGCCGACAACCTATATAGAATAGGGCTTCTGGTAAAAAGCAGGCGTCTGCAGTCCAGGCTTCGACAAAAAGACCTGGCCCTGTCCCTTTCAATTTCCGAGCAGACGGTACGTAAAATCGAGGGCGGCGACCCCCTTGTGGAATTACGCTCGTTCATGATGGTGCTTTGGCACCTGGGACTCACCCAGGAAGTATTTCGCAGCCTCGACGGCATCGAGTCCTCCTCACAGCTGCAAGCCAATGATCCCCATGCATCGCATCGAGTTCGCCTGGCCAAACCACAAAGTGAGGACTTCTGATGTCCAGGGCCTACGTCTACATGGAGCATCCTGAAACCGCCGAGGTGGTTTCTCTGGGTCGACTGGTCATCGTCAACGGGGTCGGCGAGTTCACTTACGATCCAGAGTACGTTACTACCCGTGGCTGGGTGCCCGACCCGGTTCGCTATCCGCTGCGCAGCGAAACGTTCGGCCCGATAACCAAAAACAAGGGAATACCCGGCTTCATCAACGACGCGATGCCCGATGGCTGGGGTGAGCGGGTCTTGAAAGACATCCATCGACACGCACTGGGGCCTATCGATTACCTGCTGAAATCCCCGAACAATGATCGCGCGGGCAACCTTCTGGCAGGCCAGACGCGCCATCCGCCAACCGGTATCGGACAGGATCCGTTACCGTCGCTCAAGGGCCTCACGCCCTTCATCCAGGCCACCGAAGCCATATTCGATAACCAACTGGATGAAGAGGCGATTCAGACCCTCAAGCTACGCAGGCAACGGTCTTCTCTAGGAGGCGCCCGCCCCAAGCGTACCCTGCAGAACCACGGCGTGCTGATTCTGGTCAAACCCCGTGACCGCTATGATCAGTGCGATATTCCGGCACTGGAACATGCCTGCATGACATTCGCGGCCGGGAAAGGTTTGAATGTCGCCCGTACCGCGCTGTATGCCGAAAAGCCTTCGACCTTGCTGGTGGAGCGTTTCGACCGCATGCCGCCTGCTGACATGAGCGTTCGGATACCGATGCTCAGCGCACTCACCTTGCTCGACGCCGAATGGCACACCACCGACCGCAGCGCTTGGGTCTATGCCTCCGTCGCTAACGAGATGAGTCGCCGTGGTGTGCCGGCGCAAGACCTCCAGGAGTTGTTTAAGCGAATGTGCTTCAACGCCTTGGTGGGCAACGACGACGATCACCCGAAGAATCACGCTATCCTCTGGCTAAAGAGCGGCTGGCGGCTGGCGCCCATGTACGACGTGGTGCCGTGCCTCGAAGGGTATTCTCCGCCCAACCTCGCAATGGCCGTGGGCCGTGAGGGCCGGGTGATCAGTCGCGCCAACCTGTTGAGCCATTGCGCACACTTTGCGCTTACCGCCGATCAAGCGGCCGCGACCCTGGCTGAAGTGATCGCTTGGGAGTCCGATCTACGGACGCACTACAAGCACACCCTCAAAGGGACTGAGTTGATGCTTGCCCTCGCGGCAATCGGCTCGGCACGCATGAAAGCGTAGATCGTTGCCTTACCTCCTCGCAGGTGAGCAACCAGACGTCGCCCCTGCATATCCCCTGATGCGGTGTACCTGACACGCTGCATTCGCAAACACGCCTGCGCGTCCCCGCGACTCGCCACCCTCCCCCGCAAAAAAAACCAAACAGTGCTGGACGCGGATTTTTATTTCACCTATAAAAAGCTCCACAGGAATATTTTATTCGCGTGAGGAATTTTTCTTCATCCCTGAATTTAATCCCCACCCATGAACATTCAGCGTGCATGTCTCCCTGCGAGGACCCGTAATGAGCACCGATCCGGACCACTTCATTTTCAAGATCAGCTGTCCCGCGACGTCGGGTATCGTCGCCGCCGTGACGTCTTTTCTGGCCGACAACCGCTGCTACATCAGCGAGCTGGCCCAGTTCGACGACGAAGAAACCAGCCAGTTCTTCATGCGCGCCGTGTTTCGCTTCAACAGCGGCGTCAAGGGCGACATCGATGCGCTGCGTCTGGACTTCAATGAAGTGGCCACGGCGCTGAATATGGACTGGCAACTGCACTCAGTCGCCAACCCGATGCGCGTGCTGATCATGGTCAGCAAATTCGACCACTGCCTCACCGATCTGCTGTACCGCCACCACAAAGGCGAGATGGACATGCAGATCACCGCCATCGTCTCCAACCACCTGGACCTACGGCCAATGGCCGAGCGCGAGGGCATCCGCTTCATCTACTTGCCAGTGACCAAGGACACCAAGTCCCAGCAGGAAGCCGAGTTGCTGAAAATCGTTGAAGAGACGCAGACCGATCTGGTGGTGCTGGCGCGCTACATGCAAATCCTCTCCGATGACCTGTGCAAGCAATTGTCGGGCCGGGCGATCAACATCCATCACTCGTTCCTTCCGGGTTTCAAGGGTGCCAAGCCGTACCATCAAGCCCACCAGCGCGGGGTCAAGCTGATCGGTGCCACGGCCCACTACGTCACCTCGGACCTGGACGAAGGCCCGATCATCGAGCAGGAAGTGCAACGCGTCGATCATGCGCACAAAGCCGACGATCTGGTGAGTATCGGACGCGATACGGAAACGGTCGCGCTGTCCAAGGCCGTCAAATATCACCTGCAACACCGAGTGTTTATCAATCGCGAAAAAACGGTGATCTTCCGATGAACAGCCCGACTCAACTCGCCCGCGATATCGACGGGAAAGCCATCGCAGCCCAAGTACTCAGTGAAGTTGCTGCCGACGTCCGCGAACTCGCACTGCAACAGGTCACGCCCACGCTGGCCGTGGTGTTGGTGGGCGAAGACCCGGCCAGTCAGGTCTACGTGCGCAACAAGATCCTGCGCGCCAAAGAAGCCGGCATTCGCTCGTTGGAGCAGTGTCTGCCCGCGACCACCAGCCAGGCGCAATTGCTGGCAGTCATCGCCGAATTGAATGCCAACCCTGAGGTCAATGGCATTCTGGTGCAACTGCCGGTACCTGCCCACATTGACGAAGGTGTGGTCATTCAAGCCATCGACCCGGCTAAAGATGTCGACGGTTTCCATCGGCAAAACGTCGGCGGGCTGGTCCAGGGCCAGGACGTGTTGACGCCCTGCACACCTAGCGGCTGCATGCGCCTGTTGCACGACACGTGCGGCGACCTGAGTGGTAAGCATGCAGTGGTCATCGGCCGCTCGAACATCGTCGGCAAACCCATGGCCACCCTGCTGCTGCAAGCCAATTGCTCGGTCACTGTGGTGCACTCACGCAGCATCGACGCCGCCGCGCTGTGCCGCCTGGCAGACATCGTAGTGGCTGCCGTCGGCCGCCCGCAGATGATCGACGCCAGCTGGCTCAAGCCCGGCGCGGTGGTGATCGATGTCGGGATCAATCGCATCGACACCGAACAGGGCAGCCGACTGGTGGGTGACGTCGATTACGCCAGCGCCCGCACCGTTGCCAGCGCCATTACCCCGGTTCCCGGTGGTGTCGGCCCGATGACCATCGCCTTTCTGCTGAAAAACACCGTGACCGCCACGCGCAGACAGTTGCTGCGCGCCGCTGAACTCGCGACCACTCACACTTCGCCTCAGGAGGCGTGATGCCATTCAATCTCTTGAAATATGGCCTTTCTGCCGAGTACACGGCAGAAATGGACCTGCCGCCGCCCAAGGAACTCAAGTCCTCCTACGATGTAGTCATCATCGGCGGCGGTGGTCACGGCGTGGCAATTGCCTATTACCTGGCCAAGTACCACGGCATCACTAACGTCGCTGTGCTGGAAAAGTCCTATCTGGGCGGCGGCAATACCGCACGTAACACAGCGGTGATCCGTTCCAACTACCTGACCAGCGAGGGTGTGAAGTTCTACAGCGAGTCGGTGAAGCTGTTCAAGGACCTGTCCAACGAGTTCGACTTCAACATCATGTATTCCGAGCGAGGCCAACTGACCCTGGCCCACACCGACGCCACCGTACGCGCCTTCCGCCAACGCGCGGAAGTGAACAAGCACTTCGGCGGCCGTACGGAAATGGTCGACCGCCAGCAGATTCGCGAACTGGTGCCGAGCCTCAATTTAGACCCCGGGCACCTGCCGGTACTGGCCGGGCTGTGGCATATCGACGGCGGCACTGCGCGTCATGACGCCGTGGCCTGGGGTTATGCCAAGGGCGCAGCGAAACGCGGAGTCGAAATCCATCAGCTGACCGAAGTTCAGGACCTGATCATCGAAAACGGCAGGATCACCGCCGTAAAAACCAACCGCGGCACGATCCAGTGCGGTTGCGCGGTACAGGCCGTGGCCGGGCACAGTTCATTGATGGCCAAAAAAGCCAAGATCGAAATGCCCATCGTCTGCTATCCCCTGCAAGCGATGGTCACCCAACCGTTCAAGCCATTTCTCGACCCATTGGTGAGTTCGTCGGCCCTGCACTGCTATGTGCAGCAGACCGGCCGTGGCGAAGTGGTGTTCGGCGGCGGTTCCGACCCCTACCCGCTGTACAACACCCGCTCGACCCTGGACCTGAAGGAAAGCCTGATTTCCGCTGCTATCGAAATGTTCCCCTTCCTGGCCAACGCCAAACTGATGCGCCAGTGGGCCGGCATCACCGATATGACCCCCGACTACAGCCCGATCATGGGCCTGTCGCCGGTCGAAAACTATTACCTCGACGCGGGCTGGGGCACGTGGGGATTCAAGGCCACGCCGATCTGCGGCAAGACCATGGCCGAACTGGTCGCCTCCGGCGGCAAGGTGCCGGACCTGATCAAACCCTTCGGTCTGGAGCGGTTTTCGACCTTCCAGCAAGTCAACGAGATGGGCGCTACGGCGGCCAGCCACTAAGGGGCAAACCGTATGAAAGTCATGAATTGCCCGCTGAACGGGCCGCGAAACATCACCGAATTCACCTACGGCGGCGAGTTCAAGGACATGCCTGACCCGACCACCTGCAGCGATGCGCAATGGGCACATTACGTGTTCAACAGCGAAAACGCCGCAGGCGTGGTCCGTGAGTGGTGGATGCACAACGCGTCCAGCTACTGGTTCCTGGCCGAACGACACACCGTCACCGATGAAATCCTGCGTACCTTCGATGCCCGGGAAGTCTATAACCAGCGCGTCGAGTTCAGCCCTGCGGAGCACAGCAATGAGCCAGCCTGATTCCACTTTTGAAAGCCGCTTGCCGTTGCCCATGGGCTTGCTGATTGATCGTCAGCGTCCACTGGCGTTCAACTTCGATGGCAAGGCCTATACCGGTTTTGCCGGCGACAGCATCGCCAGCGCCCTGCTCGGCAATGGCCGTTATTTGCTCTCGCGCTCATTCAAATATCACCGCCCTCGCGGACCGTTGACCATGGCCGGGCAAGATGCGAACACCCTGGTGCAACTGCCAGATGAACCCAACGTGCTGGCCGATACCCATTGGCTGCAAGCCGGTGCCGAAGTCAGTGGGCAGAACTACAGCGGCACATTGGACAACGACCGCGATGCGCTGCTGGGCAAGTTCTCACGGTTCATGCCCGTGGGGTTTTATTACCGTTCGTTCTACAAGCCCAAGGGCATGTGGAAAATATGGGAGCCGCTGATCCGCAAGAAAGCCGGGCTGGGCATCCTCAACCTGGACTTCAAACCCGAGTATTACGACAAGGCTTACCTGTTCGTCGACCTGGCCGTGGTGGGTGCCGGTCCCGCCGGTTTGCAGGCGGCACTGACCGCCGCCAATGCCGGGGCCAAGGTATTGCTGATCGAACAACAGCGTCTGCTGGGTGGTGCGCTCACCTATGCACGCTTCGACGTACAGGGCACGCAAGCCGATAAAGTGCGCCAGGCACTGGTAGATGCAGTCAGCCAGCATGCCAACATCCAGGTTCTCACCGAAGCCACGTGTAATGGCTGGTTCACCGACAATTACCTGCCGGTGATCAAAGACAAGCGCATGTACAAAGTGCGCGCCAGCCAATGCATCATCGCCTCCGGCGCTTTCGACCAGCCGGTGATTTTCCGCAACAACGACCTGCCCGGCGTGATGCTGTGCAGCGCAGCCCAGCGCCTGATGAAGCTTTACGCGGTCAAACCCGGCAAGCGTGCGGTGGTCCTTACCGGCAATGACGACGGCTATCGCACCGCCCTGGACCTGATAGAACAGGGTGTCGACGTCGCCGCCGTGGTCGACATGCGCAACAGCGCAGACGATGCGCGCCTGGCTGCAGAGCTCAAACGCCTGGGCATCACCGTGCACCTGCAACACACGGTTTATGAAGCCTTGCACAGTAAGGGCATGCGCCATATCAGCGGCGTCGATGTCCGGCGGATCACACGCCGTGGCGAAGTCGACCAAGGCAGCCTGCAACTCGATTGCGACCTGCTGTGCATGACTGCCGGTTACATGCCGGTCTATCAACTGGCGTGTCAGGCAGGCGGTAAGTTGGCCTACGCCGACCCTTCGGCCGAGTTCGCCATCACTGGCCTGCCGAAAAACCTGGCCATCGCCGGCTCCGTGAACGGTCGTCATCTGCTGGAAAACGTACTCAAGGATGGCGCCAAAGTCGGTGCACAAGCGGCGGCGGCACTGGGACTGTCAGCGGACTATCAGGAGCAGACCTTAAGCCCGGAACAGCGGGTTAACTTCGACTGGCCGATTTTCCCCCACCCAAGTGGCAAGGAATTCGTCGATTTCGATGAAGACCTGCAAATCCGCGACATCATCAACGCTACACGCCACGGGTACCGCGACGTGCAGTTGGTCAAACGCTTTTCCACGGTGGGCATGGGGCCGTCCCAAGGCCGTCATTCCGCCTTGCCAACGGCGCGACTGGTTGCCGCCAGTACCCAGCGCACCGTCAGCGAAACCGGGGTTACCACGGCGCGTCCGCCCTTCGAAGCGGAAAAACTGGCGCATATCGCCGGACGCAGCTTTGACCCGATTCGTCGTACCGCGATTCATAACCGCCACCTGCAAGCGGGCGCGAAAATGATGCCGGCAGGCAACTGGCAACGTCCGGCCTATTACGCTTTCAAGGATGAAAAAGGTCAGCCAGCGACACGTGAACGCTGCATGCAGGAAGAAGCTCTTCACGTACGCCTGGGCGTCGGGCTGATCGACGTCTCGACCCTTGGCGGCTTGGATATTCGTGGCCCGGACGCCGCCGAGCTGCTGGAGCGGATGTACACCTTCGCCTTTGCCAAACAACCCATCGGCCGCACTCGGTATGCGCTGATGACCAACGAACACGGGGTAGTGATCGACGACGGTGTCTGTGCGCGACTGGCCGATCAGCATTTTTATGTCACGGCCACCACCAGCGGCGTCGACCGGATCTACCAGGCGATGCTCAAGTGGAACGTGCAATGGCGTCTGAACGTCGATATCGCCAACGTCACTGCCGCCATCGCAGCAGTCAACCTGGCCGGACCTCACTCGCGCGAAGTACTGGAAAAGCTCTGCGTCGATATCGACCTGTCGCGTGACGCCTTCCCGTATTTGGGCGTGCGTCAGGGCACCGTTGCCGGGATCGCGGCGCGGGTCATGCGCGTCGGTTTCGTCGGCGAGCTGGGTTATGAAATCCATGTGCAGGCACGTTATGCCGAATACCTGTGGGACACGCTGATGGACGCGGGTCAGGCACACGGCATTCGCCCGTTCGGCGTCGAAGCCCAACGTTTGCTGCGCCTGGAAAAGGGCCACGTGATCATCAGCCAGGACACCGATGGCATGACCCATCCGGCAGAGATCGACATGGGCTGGGCCATCTCCCGGAAGAAACCGTTTTTTGTCGGACGCCGCTCCGTGGACATCCTCGAAGCCCAGCCGCTCAAGCGCAAACTGGTCGGTTTCAGCCTGCCCAAAGGCAGCAGTCAGCCACTGGAAGGTCATCTGGTGCTCAAAGGACCGGACATCAGCGGCAACGTCACCTCCTGCGAGTACTCGCCGACGCTGGGCATGATCATCGGTCTGGCGTATGCCGCCGTCGATCAAAGCGTCCCCGGCCAGCAGATTCCGATTCGGGTGGAAGGCGGTGAAGTGGTACAGGCCACGGTGGTCAAACTGCCGTTCTTCGATGTCGACAGCAAACGCCAGGAGTTGTAAGCATGGTCACTCTTAACGCCAAAGATTTTCGCCAGCGCAGCCCTCTGTATACGCTGCAGGCCACCGCCCGACTGGCACGCCTGGGTGACAGCCTGATCGTCAGCCGCTATGCCGAGCAGGACGAAACAGCACAACTGGCCCGCTGCGCCCTGCTTGACCTGAGTAATCTGGCGCGGGTCGGCTTTCGTGGGGTCGATGCCGCTGCGCATCTGCACGCGGAGCAATTCGATCTGCCGACCGCACCCAATCGCTGTGTAACGCAAGGCGATGGCAGCCATGTCGCCCGCCTTTCGCAGACCGAGTATTTCCTGCTGGGCAGTTTTCAGGATGCCGGTGCACGCTTGCAGAAGCTCGAAGACCAGTGGCAGTTATCCGAAAAGGGCTGCTATTTGCTGCCACGTCAGGACAGTCACGCATGGCTGGTGCTGACCGGCGAACACATCAGTTCAGTAATGGCCAAGGTCTGCGGCGTCGATCTGCGCCAACAGGCATTCGCCCCGGGTGCCGTGGCGCAAACCTCAGTGGCACGGATGAGCGCAATCATCATCAACGGCTCGCAACCGGACTTGCCACTGTTCCACATCCTGTGTGATCGGGCTTCGGCCCAATATTTGTGGGACGCGTTACTGGATGCCATGCAGGAGTTTGGTGGCAAGCCTGTTGGGGTCGATGCGTTGTTGGCATAGCCCATGAACGCGAAATAATTCGCCCACAGGAGATCGCAATCCTCTGCAGGAGCAGCCTTCGGCAGCTCCTGCAATGGATTTATGATCGCCGCTGACACCCAGGAGACGCTGTGAACAGCATTGAAGAGCCCTCGCAAGACAGCGATTACCGTGTTCCGGCCCTGCAACGCGGGCTGTGGATTTTGCAGCTGTTCAGCAGCGCCGAACGGGTGCTGAGCATGAACGACATCGCCGAACGCCTGGGGGTCAGCGTGTCGTCGATCTACCGCATCGTGCAGACGCTCAATGGCATGGGCTACCTGAAGAAAGTCGCGAAGAACACCTATGAACTCGGCCCGCAGGTCATCGCCGATGGCTTCACCTACCTGGCCAGCCGCGACTTGGTGGACGTCGCGATCCCCTACCTCAACATCCTGCGTGATCGCAGCTCGCTGTCGTGCCACCTGGCTGTGCGCGAGCAGACCGACAGCGTCTATATCTACCGCGCCTTCGCCTCTCAACGATTGTCGGTCAACGTGCCCATTGGCACCCGGATCGCCTGTCACTGCACGGCGCTGGGCCGGGTGCTGCTCAGCGACGTGAGCGAAGCCACCCTGATCAGCCTGTATCAGCACGTACGCTTGGACGATTACCCGGCACCCGCGCCCAAAACCTTGCCCGAGCTGCAACAAATCGCCGAGCAGGACCGGCAACTGGGCTGGGTACTGCACCGCTCTGACTACTCCACCGCTATCGCCACCGGCATTCGTGATCATCGGGGCGCCGTGGTCGCGGCCATCAACCTGTCCGGGCCAGACGCGATCATGGACAATCCTGAAAATCGCGAACGCTTCAAGAACATGCTGCTGGACAGCGCCCGCCTGATCTCTGCCGAGATGGGTTTCAACGCCTGACACTCAGAGCAGGCTCTTTGCACCCGGCTCTATACCAACAGCAATTTGTAGTGCCATGCGTTTGTTCACCAAGCATAGATCCAGATCAATAAACCCCACGGGCAAGCCGATTACCCTCAGCGGTTTTTGCGACCGACGCTGCCATGACCCTCTCAACCCCGGAACTGCTCGCCCCCGCTGGTACCCTGAAAAACATGCGTTATGCCTTCGCCTACGGCGCAGATGCGGTGTACGCCGGCCAGCCGCGCTACAGCTTACGAGTGCGCAACAACGAATTCGATCACGCCAACCTGGCCCTCGGCATTCAAGAAGCCCAGGCCCAGGGTAAGCGCTTCTACGTGGTGGTGAACATCGCGCCGCACAACGCCAAGCTCAAGACCTTCCTGAAAGACCTGGAGCCGGTGATTGCCATGGCCCCGGACGCGCTGATCATGTCCGACCCTGGCCTGATCATGCTGGTACGCCGACACTTCCCGCAGATGCCGATCCACCTGTCAGTGCAGGCCAACACGGTGAACTGGGCCAGTGTCGAGTTCTGGCAGCAACAGGGCGTGAGCCGGATCATTCTGTCCCGGGAACTGTCCCTGGAAGAAATCGCTGAAATTCGTCAGCAAGTGCCAGCCATGGAACTGGAAGTGTTTGTCCACGGCGCGCTGTGCATGGCCTACTCCGGCCGCTGCTTGCTGTCGGGCTACATGAACAAGCGCGATGCTAACCAAGGTAGCTGCACCAATGCCTGCCGCTGGAAATACTCGGCCCAGGAAGCCACGGAAAATCAGCTCGGCGAGATCGTTCAGACCTTCCAGCCCGAACCGACTCTGGGTACCGGCGCGCCGACCGATCAGGTGTTCCTGTTGCAGGAAGCCAATCGACCGGATGAACTGATGCCGGCCTTCGAGGACGAGCACGGCACCTACATCATGAATTCCAAAGACTTGCGCGCCGTACAGCATGTCGAGCGGCTGACGCAGATGGGCGTGCACTCACTGAAGATCGAAGGCCGGACCAAATCTCACTTCTATTGCGCGCGGACCACTCAGGTCTATCGCCAGGCAATCGACGATGCGGTGGCTGGCCGCGAGTTCGACCGTAGCCTGATGACCGATCTGGAATCCCTGGCTCAGCGCGGCTACACCGAAGGTTTCCTGCGTCGGCATGTGCATGATGAATACCAGAACTACCAGAACGGCAGCTCGGTTTCGGAGCGACAGCAGTTTGTCGGCGAACTGACCGGCGAGCGGCGTGATGGATTGGCCGAAGTAAAGGTCAAGAATCGCTTTGGCCTGGGCGACCACATGGAGCTGATGACGCCCAAGGGCAACTTCCACTTCGATCTGCATCAGTTGCAGAACGTCAAAGGTGAGCCGACCGAGGTTGCACCAGGGGACGGTCATACGGTGTATTTACCAATACCGGATGCGGTGGACTTGCATTTCGGGTTGTTGATGCGGGATGTAAGTGTGAGCTGAAGGCACCCTAATCCCCCCATTGCTGGTGCACCCAAGATCCGGGCATCCATACCGCGAAACCAGCGGTGCCCGGCGTCCATGTAGTAGTGCGCATGCCCGAACTGCCGAACGGTGATGCCCACCGCGTCGTCCTGTCAGGCGGCGACTCCCTCCTGTTTAAGCGCAAACACCGCCGCCTGCCCCCCGCAATACCCATCCTTAACCGGCCAACGCTTCACGTCCCTACCTTCCGTCGTCTTCCCCTTTCATGAACATGCAGCTGGGGCTTGCATACGCAATATTATGGTATACCATCATACAGCGACGCATTCCCCCTCCCTCTTTTCTGGAGCCGCTCATGAGTTTTGAAATTCGCAAAATCGTCAGCTACATCGAAGAAACCTTCATCGAGGGCGGCAAAGCCACCGACACGCCAGTGACCATGGTTGGCTTGGCTGTTGTCATCAAAAACCCATGGTTGGGTCGTGGTTTTGTTGAAGATTTGAAGCCAGAAATTCGGACCAACTGCTCCGATCTGGGCGCACTGATGGTCGAGCGTCTGATTGCCACCATCGGCGGTGCGGACAAGATCGAAGCCTATGGCAAAGCGGCCGTGGTCGGCGCCGATGGAGAAATCGAGCACGCCTCTGCGGTGATCCACACCCTGCGTTTCGGCAACCATTACCGCGAAGCAGTCAAAGCCAAAAGCTACTTGAGCTTCACTAACAAGCGCGGTGGTCCAGGCACGTCGATCCAGATTCCGATGATGCATAAAGACGATGAAGGTCTGCGTTCGCACTACATCACCCTGGAAATGCAGATTGAAGACGCCCCGCGCGCGGATGAGATCGTTGTTGTCCTCGGTTGTGCCAACGGGGGTCGTCTGCACCCACGCATCGGCAATCGTTACATCGATCTGGAAGAACTGGCCGCAGAGAAAGCCCAGTAACCCATAAGATTTGCAGGAGCGATCCATGATTCGGCTCACCGCTGAACGTACCCCGGCCGGCACCAGCTATCTGGCGACCGGCCAAGGCCAACCCGTGGTACTGATCCATGGCGTGGGCCTGAATAAAGAGATGTGGGGCGGCCAGATCGTTGGTCTCGCTCCGCACTACCGCGTGATTGCCTATGACATGCTGGGGCATGGCGCCAGCCCGCGCCCGGAACCAGGCACCGGGCTGCTTGGCTACGCCGATCAGTTACTGGAATTGCTCGACCATTTGCAGCTGCCGCAAGCCACGGTGATTGGTTTCTCCATGGGTGGATTGGTCGCTCGCGCGTTCGCCTTGCACTATCCAGAGCACATGCTCGGGCTGGTGGTGCTCAACAGCGTGTTCAACCGTAGCGCCGAACAGCGCGCCGGGGTCAACGAGCGGACGACTCAAGCCGCCGAACATGGCCCTGATGCGAATGCCGAGGCGGCGCTGTCACGCTGGTTCAGTCGTGAATACCAGGCTGCTAATCCTGGGCAGATTGCCGCGATCCGCCAGACGCTGGCCGGTAATGACCCACAGGGCTATCTGACCACGTATGAGCTGTTCGCCACCCAAGACATGTACCGCGCCGAGGACCTGGGCAGCATTCAGGTGCCGACCCTGATTGCCACCGGCGCGCTGGACCCCGGTTCGACACCGGAGATGGCCCGACAATTGGCTGAACGGATCCCTGGCGCGCAAGTTGCTGTCCTCGACGAGCAACGGCATATGATGCTGGTGGAGTCGCCGCGACTGGTCAACCAGGTGCTGCTGGACTTTCTCGCCTCCGCACAAACCCGACAACACCCAACAAAGGGGAACGTTGCATGACGCTCGCACGCTTCCAAATGTGCATCGACGGCCAATGGGTCGATGCCCTCTCCGGCAAGACCTTCGAAAGCTTCAACCCGGCACTGGCCCAAGCCTGGGCCGAACTGCCCGATGCAGACGAAGCCGATGTCGAGCGCGCCGTCCAGGCTGCGCAAAAGGCATTCGAGAGTCCGGCGTGGCGCGGTCTCACCGCCACCGCTCGCGGCAAACTGCTGCGACGTCTTGGCGATCTGATCGCCGAAAACAAAGAGCAACTGGCGCAGTTGGAAAGCCGCGATAACGGCAAGCTGATCCGCGAGACGCGGGGTCAGGTCAATTACTTGCCCGAGTTTTTTCACTACACCGCAGGCCTGGCCGACAAGCTCGAAGGCGGCACCCTGCCGTTGGACAAGCCCGACCTGTTTGCCTACACCGTGCATGAACCCATGGGCGTGGTAGCCGGAATCATCCCCTGGAACAGCCCGCTGTACCTGACCGCGATCAAGCTGGCGCCAGCCCTCGCGGCCGGCAACACCATCGTCCTCAAGCCCTCGGAACATGCGTCCGCAACGGTTCTCGAGCTGGCCCGTCTGGCTCTGGAAGCGGGTATCCCGCCAGGCGTAGTCAACGTTGTTACTGGCTATGGCCCCAGCACCGGTGCAGCCCTGACCCGCCACCCTCTGGTGCGCAAAATCGCCTTTACCGGCGGCGCGGCAACGGCCCGTCATGTGGTACGCAGCAGTGCCGAGAACTTTGCCAAATTGTCGCTGGAACTGGGCGGCAAATCACCGAACATAATCTTCGCCGACGCCGACCTCGACAGCGCGATCAACGGTGCCATCGCCGGTATTTATGCCGCATCCGGACAGAGCTGTGTATCCGGTTCACGCCTGTTGGTCCAAGACGAAATCTACGACGAATTCGTCGAGCGTTTGGTTGAACGGGCCAAGCGGATTCGTATCGGCAATCCGCAGGACGACGCCAGCGAGATGGGCCCGATGGCCACCGCACAGCAATTGGCCGTCGTCGAAGGCCTGGTGGCCGACGCCATCGCCGAAGGTGCTCATCTGCGCCTGGGTGGCAAGCGCCCGCAGATGGACAATGACGGCTGGTATTACGAGCCAACCCTGTTCGAATGTGACCGCAATTCGATGAAGATCATGCAAGAAGAAGTCTTCGGCCCGGTCGCGTCAGTGATCCGTTTCAAGGACGAAGCAGAGGCGCTGACCATCGCCAACGATTCGCAGTTTGGTCTCGCCGCAGGCATCTGGACCCGTGATCTGGGCCGCGCTCACCGCATGGCGCGGGATGTGCGCTCCGGGATCATATGGGTCAACACCTACCGTGCTGTTTCGGCCATGGCGCCCATTGGCGGATTCAAGAACAGCGGCTACGGTCGCGAAAGCGGCATCGATTCGGTGCTGGCCTATACCGAACTGAAAACCGTGTGGATCAACCTGTCGTCGGCGCCGATGCCCGACCCCTTTGTCATGCGTTGAGAGGTGACCTGAGATGATCGAACCTGGCATTTACAAGGAGGTCATGGCCTCCTTCCCCTCCGGGGTCACAGTGGTCACCACCCTGGACCCCGAAGGCGGCATCGTCGGCATCACTGCCAGCGCCTTCAGCGCGCTGTCGATTGACCCGGCACTGGTGCTGTTTTGCCCCAACTACGCCTCCGATACGTACCCGATCCTGCGCAACAGCAAACGATTCGCCATTCATTTGCTGTCGGCGGATCAGCAGGCGGAGGCCTACGCCTTCGCCGGTAAAGGTAAGGACAAAGCCAAAGGCATCGAGTGGCACCTGAGCGAACTCGGCAACCCGCTGCTGGCCAAGGCCACTGCGATCATCGAGTGTGAACTGTGGCGCGAATACGATGGCGGCGACCACGCGATCATCGTTGGGGCAGTGAAGAACCTGATTCTGCCTGATCAGCCGGTGACACCGATGATCTATCACCGTGGCAAGCTGGGCCCCTTGCCCAACCTCGCCTGAGCAAATGTTTCAGGGCCGCACGCCACCCTATTCGGTCGCGGCCCCTTTTTATTTCCGGGAGCCGGCATGACCCCAGCAGCCTCGCAACTGTTTCGCCAGCAGGCCTTTATCAATGGCCAATGGTGTGACGCCCAAAACGGTACTCGCCACGCCATCTACAACCCGGCCACGGGTGAAGTCATCGGTCACGTGCCGAACCTCGGTGCAGAACAAGCCCGAGAAGCCATCGCCGCAGCCCATGCCGCCTGGCCGGCCTGGCGCGCACGCACGGCCAAAGACCGCAGCACGGTGCTCAAGCGCTGGCACGCGTTGATGCTGGAAAACGCCGACGCCCTGGCCGAGATCCTTACTCTGGAGCAAGGCAAGCCACTGGCCGAAGCCAGGGGTGAGGTCCTCTATGCCGCCAGTTTCATCGAGTGGTTCGCCGAAGAAGCCAAACGCATCTATGGCGACACCATTCCCAGCCACAAGGGCGATGCGCGGATCGTCGTCAGCAAGGAGCCAATTGGCGTCGTCGCGGCGATCACTCCGTGGAATTTCCCGGCGGCGATGATCACCCGCAAAGCCGGTCCGGCACTGGCTGCCGGTTGCCCGTGCATCGTCAAACCGGCCCCGGAAACACCGTTCTCGGCATTGGCCATGGCCGTGCTGGCGGAACAGGCGGGCATTCCCGCAGGGATTTTCAACGTAATTACGGGCGATGCTATTGCCATCGGCGCCGAGCTGACCAGCAGTCCCGAGGTGCGCAAACTGTCCTTCACCGGCTCCACGACCATTGGCAAGTTACTGATGGCCCAATGTGCCTCGACGTTGAAAAAGGTCTCTCTGGAACTCGGCGGTAATGCCCCCTTCATTGTGTTCGACGATGCCGACCTGGAGCGCGCGATCGAAGGCGCCTTGATCGCCAAATTTCGAAACGCCGGACAAACCTGCGTCTGCGTCAACCGCTTCCTCGTGCAGAGCGGCATCCATGATGCTTTCGTCGCCCGGCTTGAGGAGCGTGTCCGCGAACTGAAGGTCGGCGACGGTTTCGACGAGGGCGTCAGCCAAGGCCCATTGATCAACGATCGGGCAGTGGCCAAGGTCGAGGACCATGTGCAGGATGCCCTGGCTAAAGGCGCTCGCCTGGTCTGCGGCGGCGAACGGCATGCGCTGGGCCATGGTTTCTTCCAGCCAACGGTGCTCGCGGAGGTGACACACGAGATGAAAGTCGCCCGCGAAGAGACCTTCGGTCCGTTGGCCGCCGTATTCCGCTTTGACAGCGAAAGCGAGGCCTTGCGCCTGGCCAACGACACTGAGTTTGGTCTCGCAGCCTATTGCTACACCCGCGATCTGGGCCGTTCATGGCGCATGAGCGAAGGCCTGGAGTACGGCATGGTCGGGATCAACGAGGGGCTGATTTCCACAGAAGTCGCGCCCTTCGGTGGAATCAAGTCCTCGGGCCTCGGCCGCGAAGGGTCGAAATACGGCATTGAAGATTACCTGGAACTCAAATACACCTTGATGGGGGGGCTTTGAGGGCTTGTCGCTTAAAGAACCCGACATGATAAACTCCGCCATTGTTTTGAATAATGACTGGAGCGCCGCAGATCCTCGATCAAGGTGCTCCTTTTGCATGGACAGCCCCACTCAGAGCGGCCCCAATGAAACGCCTGCCACTTGACGACAGCTTCAAAGTCAATCGCAACCCCATTACCCTGCGCGAAATCGTGCTGGATAAACTGCGAAGCGCCATCATGAACTTCCAGCTTTTGCCGGGAGACCGTCTGGTCGAGCGAGATCTTTGCGAGCGTCTGGGCGTCAGCCGTACGTCGGTTCGTGAAGCCCTGCGCCATCTGGAATCCGAAGGGTTGGTTGAATTCGCCGACGCCAAGGGTCCGAGTGTCGCCATCATCACCCTGGAAGACGCCTGCGATATCTATGAGCTGCGCTGCGTGCTCGAAGGCCTGATCGTCCAGTTATTCACCCTCAGAGCTAAAGCCAAGGACATTCGCGCCCTGGAGAAAGCTCTCGAGGAGAACCGCAAGGCGCTCAAAGACGGCGAACTGCAGCAAGTACTCGACTCGGTGCAAGGCTTCTACGACGTTCTGCTGGAAGGCTCGGGCAATCACGTCGCGGCGACCCAGTTGCGCCAGTTGCAGGCCCGCATCAGCTACCTGCGAGCCACCTCCGTGTCCCAGGAAAACCGTCGCGGCGTCAGCAATCTGGAAATGGAACGCATGGTCGAGGCGATCAAGAGTGGCGATCCGTTGGCCGCGCATCAGGCCTCGGTCGACCATGTGCGGGCAGCCGCCAAAGTGGCGCTGGACTATCTTAAGTTGAAGCAGAACGAAACCGGCAAGGTGCGTGAAATCGTCTCGCCCATCGCCCTCAAAGAACCGCGCATAGGTCGCTGAACATGCCCAGCCCGCGCTTTTGCCCGCAATGCGGTAGCAGTGATCTCGGTCATCAGCTCCCGCCTGGCGACACCCATGAGCGCTTGATGTGCAGCGGCTGCGGTTACATTCATTACATCAACCCGAAGATCATTGCCGGCTGCATCATCGAGCAGGACGGCAAGTACCTGCTGTGCCAACGTGCGATCCCGCCACGTCCCGGCACCTGGACCCTCCCCGCAGGCTTTATGGAAAGTGGCGAAACCACCGAGCAAGGAGCCCTGCGCGAGGTTTGGGAAGAAACGGGCGTGCGTGCAGAAATCATCTCGCCCTACTCTATCTTCAGCGTGCCGCAGATCAGCGAGGTCTACATTATCTTCCGCGCCATCGCCGTGGAGAACACGGGGCAATATGGCCCGGAAACCCTCGACTGCCGCTTTTTCGCACCCGAAGACATTCCCTGGGACAGCATCTACTACCCGGCCATCCGGCAGATCCTCGAACGCTACATAGAAGAACGCCAAGCCGGGGTCTACGGTATCTATATCGGCAATGACGACAGCGGAAAAATCCATTTCATCCGCTGAACCCTCCGGCTAGCGCTCAAGACTCATACCCCTCGACGATAATCACCTCCGCCTTGGCCGCACCTTGGCGGTACTCGCACGCCTGCTGATACTGCTCCGAGTGGTAGCACGCCAGCGCCTGCTCGTAGGATTCGAACTCGATCACCACGCTGCGTTGCGGCGTCGCCCTGCCCTCCATCGCTTCGGAACGCCCGCCACGGGCCAGCAGTTTGCCGCCAAAAAGCGCGAACGCTGCTGGCGCACGCTGGGTGTATTGCGCGTATTGATCCAAGTCGGTGACATCGACGTGAGCGATCCAGTAAGCCTTCATGGCGACCTCGTTATTTCGGTTTAATTTGTATTATGGTATACCAGAAAAACAAACCCTCTACCATTCGCCATACAGAGAGCCCAAGCATGGCCTTCAATAGCATCGAAGAAATCATCGAAGATTACCGCCAAGGCAAAATGGTCCTGTTGGTCGACGATGAGGATAGAGAAAACGAAGGTGACCTGCTGCTCGCCGCCGACCGCTGCACGGCTCAGGCGATCAGCTTCATGGCCCGGGAAGCACGCGGCCTGATCTGCCTTACGCTGACCGACGAACATTGCCAGCGCCTGGGCCTGGAACAGATGGTGCCGAGCAATGGCAGTGCGTTCAGCACGGCGTTCACGGTCTCCATCGAAGCCGCCAGCGGTGTCACCACCGGGATCTCCGCTGCTGACCGCGCTCGCACTGTCGAAGCCGCTGTCGCAGCCAACGCCCGAGCAGAAGACCTGGTGCAGCCGGGGCATATCTTTCCATTACGGGCCAAGGAAGGCGGCGTGCTGACCCGTGCTGGGCACACCGAGGCTGGCTGTGACCTCGCGCGCCTGGCGGGTTTTACCCCGGCGTCGGTGATCGTTGAGGTGATGAACGATGACGGCACCATGGCCCGCCGTCCCGACCTCGAAGTGTTCGCGGCCAGACACGGTATCAAGATCGGCACCATCGCCGACCTGATCCATTACCGGCTTAGCACCGAACGCACTGTAACCCGCATCGGCGAGCGCGAACTCCCTACCGTTCACGGTACTTTTCGGCTTATCACCTACGAAGACCGGATCGAAGGTGGCGTCCATATGGCCATGGTCATGGGCAATATTCGTCGCGAAGCCCCGACCTTGGTGCGCGTGCATGTGATCGATCCACTGCGCGATCTGGTGGGTGCCGAATACACTGGACCGTCGAACTGGACGCTGTGGGCAGCGTTGCAAAAAGTAGCCGAAGAAGGCTGCGGCGTGGTGGTGGTACTCGCCAACCATGAATCTTCGCAGGCGCTGCTTGAGCGGATTCCGCAACTGACCCAGCCACCACGGCAATACACCCGCTCGCAATCGCGCATCTATTCAGAAGTCGGTACGGGGGCACAGATTCTGCAAGACATCGGCGTGGGAAAACTACGCCACCTCGGGCCGCCACTGAAATATGCAGGGTTGACGGGGTACAACTTGGAGGTGGTGGAAAGCATTCCGTTTACGGGCTGATGGCGTCAAACACGCTCAGGCAGGTGACGAACCAAACAGAACAAAAAAACAAGACAAAGACAGACAATCGGTGAGGCGAAACCCTTGCAGAAAGTTTGGAATACCATAATATGATATTCCATAGACCGGATAGTTTTCCAGGTGCGCCTGAAAGGGACAGCACACAACAACAGCGCCTGGCACGGTCAATGTTCAAGGCTCCAATGGACCTACTGCTCCCGATAGGCGGGCGTCAACAGCCCGCTCAAAACACAACAAATGAGGGCGTGAAAATGGTGTTGAATAAACGTGCAGCTGCGGTACTCGCGGCAAGCTTACTGGCAGTAACTTGTAACGCGGCCATCGCCGCCGACAGCATGAGTTTCGTCAGCTGGGGCGGCTCCACCCAGGACGCGCAAAAGCAGGCCTGGGCCGATCCCTTCAGCAAAGCCAGTGGGGTCAAGGTGGTTCAGGACGGCCCAACCGACTACGGCAAACTCAAGGCGATGGTCGAAAGTGGCAACGTGCAATGGGACGTGGTCGATGTAGAGGCTGATTTTGCCCTGCGCGCAGCGGCTGAAGGTCTGCTTGAACCGTTGGACTTCAAGGTTATCCAGCGCGACAAGATCGACCCGCGCTTCGTCTCCGATTATGGCGTTGGTTCGTTCTTCTTTTCCTTCGTCCTCGGCTACAACGAAGGCAAGCTGGGCGGCAAAGCCCCACAGGACTGGACAGCACTATTCGACACCAAGACCTACCCCGGCAAACGCGCCCTGTACAAATGGCCGAGCCCTGGCGTGCTTGAACTGGCGCTGCTGGCCGACGGTGTGCCCGCTGACAAGCTCTATCCGCTGGACCTGGATCGCGCGTTCAAGAAACTCGACACTATCAAGAAAGACATCGTCTGGTGGGGCGGCGGCGCGCAATCCCAACAACTGCTGGCCTCCGGTGAAGCCAGCCTCGGTCAATTCTGGAATGGCCGTATCCATGCACTGCAAGAAGATGGCGCACCGGTCGGTGTGAGCTGGAAACAGAACCTGGTCATGGCCGACTTCCTGGTCATCCCTAAAGGATCAAAGAACAAGGATGCGGCCATGCGATTCCTGGCCAACTCCAGCTCTGCCAAAGGCCAAGCCGACTTCTCTAACCTGACCGCCTATGCACCGGTCAACACCGACAGCGTGCAACGTCTGGACTCAGTACTGGCACCTAACCTGCCGACTGCCTACGCTAAGGATCAGATCACTCTCGACTTCGCGTACTGGGCCAAGAATGGTCAGACCATCGCGACACGGTGGAACGAATGGCTTCTCAAATGAAAATGACGGCCACCGCGCTCCGTCAATCCAACCCGGTCGGGAGCGCCTCTGGCGCTGCCGTCCCGGCTCCAGACAAGGCTGCGGTCATGAAGCATTCCACTCCACTGATGCAGCGTTGGCGCGGTGCCAGCAACCTGATCCCGGCGCTGTTGTTCCTCGGCTTGTTTTTCTTCGCGCCGCTGGTCAGCCTGTTACTGCGCGGCGTGCTTGAGCCCACGCCGGGGCTGGGAAACTATGCCGAGTTGTTCGCCAATTCCGCATACGCCCGTGTGCTGTTCAACACCTTCGCCGTGGCGGGTCTGGTAACGGTATTCAGTCTACTGCTGGGCTTTCCCCTGGCATGGGCGATCACCCTGGTCCCTCGTGGCTGGGGGCGCTGGATACTCAATATCGTCTTGCTGTCGATGTGGACCAGTCTGTTGGCGCGGACCTATTCCTGGCTCGTGCTGCTCCAGGCTTCCGGGGTGATCAATAAGGCCTTGATGGCCATGGGCATTATCGATCAACCCCTGGAAATGGTGCACAACTTGACCGGGGTGGTGATTGGCATGAGCTACATCATGATCCCGTTCATCGTTCTGCCGCTGCAGGCCACCATGCAAGCGATTGACCCCATGGTCCTCCAGGCCGGTTCCATTTGTGGCGCCAGCCCATGGAGCAATTTTTTCCGGGTGTTCCTGCCATTGTGCCGTCCGGGGTTGTTCTCCGGCGGCTTGATGGTGTTCGTCATGTCTCTGGGCTACTACGTCACCCCGGCCCTGCTGGGTGGCGCGCAGAACATGATGCTGCCGGAATTTATCATCCAGCAGGTGCAGTCCTTCCTCAACTGGGGTCTGGCCAGTGCAGGTGCAGCATTGCTGATCCTGATCACTCTGGTGCTGTTCTACTTCTACCTGAAGCTGCAACCGGAATCCCCGGTCGGCTCCAGCAACTCGAGGTAAACCATCATGTTATTGACCGCCAATGCGATGAGCCGGCGCATGCGTCTGGGCCTTTACCTCACAACCGGAGCTATTGCGCTGTTTCTGCTGCTGCCCATCGTGTTCATCGTGCTGCTGTCGTTCGGTTCATCTCAGTGGCTGGTGTTCCCGCCACCAGGGTGGACGTTGAAGTGGTACAGCCAGTTTTTCTCCAATGCCGACTGGATGGACGCCGCCTTCGCCAGCCTCAAGGTCGCGGTCCTGACCACGATCTTTGCTGTAGCTCTGGGCTTGCCGACCGCCTTTGCCCTGGTGCGCGGGCGCTTCCGGGGCCGGGAAATGCTCTACGGCCTGTTCACCCTGCCAATGATCGTGCCGCTGGTGATCATCGCCGTGGCCGTGTACGCGTTGTTCCTCAAACTGGGTTACACCGGGACGATGTTTGCGTTTGTGGTCAGCCATGTGATCGTCGCGTTGCCGTTCACCATTATCTCGATCATCAACTCACTGAAACTGTTCGACCAGTCCATCGAAGACGCCGCTGTGATCTGTGGGGCTTCGCGCCTGCAGGCGGTGTTCCGGGTGACATTCCCGGCGATTCGCCCCGGCATGGTGGCGGGCGCCCTGTTCGCCTTCCTGGTGTCGTGGGACGAGGTGGTGCTGAGCGTGATGATGGCCAGCCCGACCCTGCAAACCTTGCCGGTAAAAATGTGGACCACCCTGCGTCAGGACCTGACACCTGTGATCGCCGTCGCCTCGACGCTGCTGATCGCGCTGTCGGTGCTGGTCATGGTGATCGCCGCCGCTGTGCGCCGGCGCAACGAAGTCAGCGCCTGAGCGCCTAGGAGTACGACATGAGTGCTGTGATCAAAGACCCTGCGCAGCAGGCCAACAAGACCCTGGTCAGCTTGCGCAACCTGAACAAGCACTACGGCGACTTTGCCGCCGTGGACAACATCTCGCTGGATATCCAGGACGGTGAATTCCTAACCTTCCTCGGCTCCAGCGGCTCCGGCAAAAGTACCACCCTGTCGATGCTGGCCGGTTTCGAGACACCCAGTTCCGGGGAGATCCTGGTCAATGGTCAGTCTCTGGTCAACGTACCGCCGCACAAGCGCGATATTGGCATGGTGTTCCAGCGCTACTCATTGTTCCCGCACCTGTCGGTACGCGACAACATCGGTTTCCCGCTGGTCATCCGCAAACTCGCCAGCGCCGAGCGCGAACGCCGGGTCGACGCCATGCTCAAGCTGGTTCAGCTCGAGCAGTTCGCCCATCGCCGCCCTTCACAACTGTCAGGTGGCCAGCAGCAACGCGTGGCGATTGCTCGGGCCCTAGTCTACGAACCGCGCATCCTGTTGATGGACGAACCCCTCGGCGCGCTGGATAAAAAGCTGCGGGAGGATTTGCAGGATGAACTGCGTCAGTTGCATCGTCGGCTGGGCATCACCATCGTTTACGTAACCCACGATCAAGAGGAAGCCATGCGCCTGTCGCAACGCATAGCGATCTTCAGCCATGGCAAGATCGTCGGTCTGGGCAGCGGTTATGACCTGTACCAGAACCCGCCAAATGCGTTCGTTGCGTCATTCCTCGGCAACTCGAACTTCCTCAAGCTCAAGGCTCAGGGCAATGCCGTGGGCGTCTTTGAAGGCCAACCCTTGTCGATCCGCCTGACCTCCGGGCTCCAGACCGAGCAGGACCTGCTGCTGATGGTACGTCCGGAAAAAGCCCAGGCCCTGAGCGTAGAACAGGCCCGGAACGAGCCTCTCGCAGCAGGCTGGAACGAAGTGGCTGCCAAGGTGACTGAAGTCCTGTTCCTCGGAGAGAGTCAGACCTGCAGCGTTGTCACCGCAGGCGGCACCGTAATGACCGTCAAGGCGCTGTCGGCCTCTGGAATGCCGCTCCACGATGGGGACCCGGTGCGCGTGCGCTGGGCCGCCGCCGATGCATGTATCTATACCCAATGGACCGAAAGCGACCTGAACAAGGCGGCTGGCGCACACTGATCCACTCCCCACCAAGCCGACGCTTCTACCCAGGCGTCGGCTTTTTTATGCCTGAAATATCGTCTTCGTCGCACGGGAAAAATACCACTTGCAAAGAAGGTATTACGGTATACCATCAGACACACAATCCATACAATTAGGCCTGGTGCCACCGTCACCTGAGGAAAATCCAATGATCGATGCAAATGTCTACAAATTAGTCATGGGTTCCTTCCCCTCCGGGGTGACGGTGATAACCACGCTGGATGACAATGGCGAAATCGTCGGTTTGACGGCCAGCGCCTTCAGTTCGCTGTCGATGGAGCCGGCCTTGGTGCTGTTCTGCCCCAACTACAGTTCAGACTCTTACCCGGTACTGATCAAGAACAAACGCTTCGCTATCCACTTTCTCTCCGGCGAACAGCAAACTGAAGCCTTTGCCTTTGCCCGCAAAGGCAAAGACAAGGCGCAAGGTATCGAGTGGACGCTCAGCGAGCTGGGTAATCCGCTGCTGAACAATGCCACCGCGATCATTGAGTGTGAACTGTGGCGTGAGTACGAAGGCGGCGATCACGCCATCATGGTCGGTGCGGTGAAAAACCTTATCGTCCCTCAGCAACAGACCAGCCCGTTGGTGTACTGCCGCGGCAAGATGGGCGCACTGCCAGCCTTTGCTTGATCCGAAACCGTCGCACGCCTGCACCTGACAGGCCCACTAAAAAGACTTGAGGAATGTGTCATGAAATTTTCTTTGTTCGTGCATATGGAGCGCTGGAATGAGGAAGTCAGCCATCGCCAATTGTTCGAAGACCTGACCGAATTGACCCTGATGGCCGAGGCCGGTGGCTTCCGTACGGTCTGGATCGGCGAACATCACGCCATGGAATACACCATCTCCCCGAGTCCGATGCCGCTGCTGGCTTACCTCGCAGCCCGTACGACCACCATCCACTTGGGCGCCGGTACGATCATCGCGCCGTTCTGGCATCCGTTACGCGTCGCGGGTGAATGCGCCCTGCTTGACGTGATCAGCAATGGACGGATGGAAGTCGGACTGGCTCGTGGCGCTTATCAGATCGAGTTCGACCGTATGGCCGGTGGCATGCCCGCTGCTTCAGGGGGTAATCACCTGCGTGAAATGGTCCCGGTGGTGCGCAAGCTGTGGGAAGGCGACTATGCCCATGACGGTGATATCTGGAAATTCCCCACCTCCACCAGCGTGCCAAAGCCAATCCAGAAACCGCATCCTCCCATGTGGATTGCCGCCCGCGATCCTGACTCACATAACTTCGCAGTGAAAAACGGCTGCAACGTCATGGTCACGCCGCTGATGAAAGGCGACGAAGAAGTGCTCGACTTGAAGAACAAGTTCGAAACCGCGCTGGCCAATAATCCAGAGGTTCCGCGCCCTCAACTGATGGTACTGCGCCACACCCACGTCCACAGTGTCGACGACCCCGAAGGCTGGAAAGTCGGCGCCAAGGCCATCTCGCGTTTCTACCGCACGTTCGACGCTTGGTTCGGCAACAAGCAAGTGCCCGTCAATGGCTTCCTTGCGCCGAGCCCGGAAGAGAAATTTGCGGATCGCCCGGAGTTCGAACTTGAAAACATCCACAAGAACACCATGATTGGCACCCCGGAAGAGGTCATTGCCCGGATCAAGTACTACCAGGAACTGGGCGTTGATGAGTTCAGCTTCTGGTGTGACAACAGCTTGCCCCACGCCGAGAAAAAGAAATCGCTGGAACTGTTCATCAAGCAGGTCATGCCGGCGTTCGAATAAGCTGGCAGTTCTGTGCACCGTCGTACCTGTAGGGGGCCGACTGTGCACGATCAGCGACTCAGCCCTTACTCATGCACCGACACCAGGTTACGGCCATTGGTCTTGGAAACGTACAGCGCTTGGTCGGCCGATTCGATCAGGTGTTTGTAGTCGGACGTAGGCTGGCTCATGTCTGCAACGCCAAGGCTGACGGTGCAACGGATTGAATGGCCGTCGTGGATGACCTCTTGTGCTTCGATCGCCTTGCGCAAACGTTCGGCAAACACCGCGCCCCCTGCTTTATTGGTGTCGGGCAACAAGACTGCGAACTCTTCACCGCCATAACGACCTGCAATATCAACATCGCGGATGTGCTGACGTACGGTTTCGGCAACGAGCTGAATCACCTTGTCGCCCGCTTGGTGGCCGTAGGTGTCATTGACACGTTTGAAGTGATCGATATCGAACATGACCAACGTTGTGGCCGTGTCGTACCGAAGATAGCGGGCGTATTCGAGTTTAAGGGCCTCCTCCCAGTGTCCACGATTGTACAAGCCGGTCAGTCGGTCGGTGTTGGACAGCGTCTGCAACTGACTATTGGCCGCTTGCAACTGATGTGAGTGGGTGGCCACGTCTGTCACGTCATAGATCACCAGGCAAATGTGACCAATCTCGTTGTTGATCGAGCGCAGCGGAAACAGAGTGGTGTTCTGGTACATGAAGTCCTCCTGGCCGGTGATCGGCTGGTAGTTCTTGAAATGCACCAGATATGGTCGTTGCTCCCAGATGGTGAACGCAGGCGTACCGAGGGTGATCACGTTATCGACCTTTTTGCGAAACCAGGCCTCATTGATTTCGGGAAACAGGGTGAAAAACGATTGGCCGCTGGCCTCGTTCGGCACAACGCCGGAACGGTTCTCCATAAAAGTATTCCAGACTTGGACCCGGAAATCCCGGTCGAAGACTACGACACCCACGTCGATGCACTGCACGATGGTTAGCAACCAGTGAAGCTCTTTGATATCGATGTGATCGTTCATGGCTCAGCTCATCACGTAGGCGAGTTTTTTTGAAAGCCGCTCTACCGAGTCTTCGGTGAACAACATCAACAAATCGAAATGAATATTGTGGCCCTCAAGGCTGTAGCTGATTTCCACTGCCAGGGTTTTCTTCCAGCGCTGCTTATTAACCCGGATCAACTCTTCGATGCCTCCCTGCTCACCGAGTACTTGCGGGTGGCCCTGGGAAAATACCACGTCAATTTGTTCGGCTATCCCGCTCAAACAGGCTCCAATCAGAATCGTCGACAAGTCCAGGAGCATTTCCATGTCCGAATACTCGACCGAGTCCCGCTGCATCAATTTCGCCATATCAGCAATTTCAGAGCCGTGAAAAATCAGCAACGCTTCGCCGGCGATACCACAGCCTATATACCCCTGACAGACTGCTGTCAACCGGTCACCGTTCTGTGCGTCGGCTAACGCCATGTGTAATTCCCCCACCTCCAGCATGCTCACATTCGGCACCGGCAACTGGACGAACACACCCAGCACTCGGGCCAGCAACGCCCCGGCACGCCCCATGGCGACGTTGATGGTTTCACGAAACGCATCCTGAAAGCTGGTCTGCGTCTCAGGAACTTCCCGCGCGATGGCGACAGCCGTTTGAGGCTCGCCCAGCAGACCAAGGCTTGCGAGCGTTCTTTTGAGCTCGTCTGGATCGGCAGGCTTTTTCAGGAAGGCCAAGGCGCCCAGTTCGAGCACACGTCGTATCGCTTCCGTCTGCACATCGCCGGAAACCACGATAATCTTCGCTTGCAGGTTTTCCTCACGGACAGCGGCCAGGACCTGATACCCGTCCATTTCCGGCATCGTCAGATCGAGCAACACCACCTGCCCCAACCCCTGACGAATGGCTTCGAGTCCCTCTTGGCCATTGGCCGCCATGGTGACCGATACGCCCCAGTCGGCGGGTAAAGCCCTCAATAGCTGCTTGCGCGCCATACTGGAGTCGTCGCATATCAGCAAAGGGATCATGGGCATTGTGTTCTTTCTCACTGCAAAAGAGTTTCAGGGTTTAGACCCAAGTACGGATGCTATTTGTGACACAAGAAAACCAATCAGATCGCCGCCGCCAAAATGCCTGAAGCATTCTTAGAGCCAATGGATATAAAGACCCCCTTATTAACCCGCGCTCCGTGCTTATGCAATCTTTGTGCTTATGCTGTATTCAGGAGCCTAACCCAGCAATTGACTTAACACCGCCCGCAGTTTTCCGGGTTTTACCGGTTTATTCAGCAGCGGTGCCCCCAGCTTTTGCAGTGAACGACGACATTGATCACTGCGGTCAGCGGTGATCATTACGGCAGGAATG
>ERZ1463034.46-NODE-46-length-40799-cov-35.935058_pt1 | contig 40799 bp, 61 predicted proteins | sample MGYA00564480_ERZ1463034 | MGnify/ENA primary metagenome ERZ1463034 (study PRJEB39244, sample SAMEA3635122) | Helicobacter pylori | study: EMG produced TPA metagenomics assembly of PRJEB11511 data set (Assembly of a 5300-year-old Helicobacter pylori...
AGTGGTTCAGGGCGACCGGGTCGAGCATCGGGCTGATATCGCCGCCTTTGAGCAGTGCAGGCAACGATGAGGCAAACCGCAGGCGCTTGTCGGTGTGTGACAGGTAGAGCGGCTTTACGCCCAGTCGGTCGCGCGCCATAAACAAGGTCTGGGTGTCACGTTCCCAGATGGCAAAGGCGAACATGCCGTTGAGTTTGGGCAGCAGATCGACGCCCCAGGCGTGATAGCCCTTGAGCAGCACTTCGGTGTCGCCGCCGGAATAAAACGGATAACCGAGTGCTTCCAGTTCAGCGCGCAGTTCCGGGAAATTGTAGATGGCACCGTTGAACGCCAGCGCCAGCCCCAGCTGATTGTCGACCATGGGCTGCGCCGAGCCTTCGGACAGGTCCATGATTTTCAGTCGACGGTGACCAAGAGCGATAGGCCCCTGGCTATGAAAACCCCAGGCGTCCGGGCCGCGAGGGGCCAAATGATGGGTGATTCGTTCAACCGCCGCGATGTCTGCCGGTTGATGGTCGAAACGTAACTCTCCAGCTAATCCGCACATGTAGCTTGAACCCTATGTGTTTCGGCACTCTTGGCGTCACTGGCTTTTTACTCGTACCACTTTCGTACCACTTTCCAGCATTTTCAGCTTCTCAAGCTCTGCCCAATCGTTCGGCGAGCTGATCCACTTGGCGTACGTAGAAAGCAGTACCTGTACGCTGTGCCCGAGTTGCGCGGCGATGAATGCCGGGTTCATGCCGGCCATCAAGCACATCGTTGCGTACGTGTGGCGGGTGTCGTACATCCTGCGGCGTCTAATTCCTAATTTCCGCAAAGCAGTAAGCCAGTAACGTTTTTGACCAGTCTCAGAGCGTATGTACAACTCCGATTTCTCACCTATTCCGCTCGGCGCGAAAACATAATCAGAACGCGCCGCTGTGAGTGGTCTAGCCTTTTCGAGTGCGTGCAAAGCGCGATCGTTCAATAAAACTGTGCGTGGCCTCTTCGTTTTGGTCCGATCCTCGATGATTCCACGGATCTGAATTCGGCAAACATGTGCGGTTTTTTTGCGGGTATCGAGTTCGCTCCAGCGCAGCGCCATCACCTCACCCGGGCGCATCCCTGTGTAAAAGCAAAACTCGAAATAGGCCGCGTAGATTGCGGTCAATCCGCTCGTCGTTTTGTACAGGTGGGCGATGATGAGATCTGCTTCTTCCTTCGTAAACGGGTCAACGTCACGCTTGGGAACTTTCGCGCCGGGGATAGACAGGGCTGGGTTTCGGGTAATTATTTCGTCGATCATGGCCTGTTGAAATATCGACACCAATAAGCCGACCACGCCCTTGCGCCTCACCGGCGAGGTCCATTCGATCTCGTTCATGATCTTGCGTAATCTGACCGACGTGATGGTGTCGATAGGCATTTTGGCTAGATACGGAATCCAATAAACTTGCAGGGCCGACCTGTAGTTTCTGCGAGTGCCGTCGACGATCTGGAGGCTGTCTAACCAGTCTTGGGCGTAGTCAAAGAAAATAGGTGCAACTTGATCTTGCACGGCCACGCTGCGCGTATTAGGGAACAGCCCGGCATACTTCTCTGCCGTGAGAGCGCCGAGCTTGTCTAGGCCCTTTACTTGAGCACGTAAATTCGCTGCTGCTGCGATTCCTTTCGCAGTTTGGGGGAGGGGGAGCGTCTCGCAGCACCGCTTCTTGTTCCAGGAGAAACGAATTCGGATTGACCGCCCGATAAACTCGACCCCGGCTGGCAGGTCCACAGGCTTTCTACCCATTCCTCGTATCTCCGTTTGCTGTAAATGATCCGACCATCAATCTTCATCCACACCCAGTTGGGAATGACTCCCTTCTCCCGCTTGCGTTGGAGCGCCTTCGCAGTACACCCCACCAACTCTCCCATCCGTTTTTCAGTGATCTTGTCGTGCCCTGCGTCTTCGTGCAGGTTTTCGGCTGCGGCCATGGCTATTCCTCCTGACTCGTCAGGTTTTGATTAAACAGTCGAAACTGACGAATCAGCTCGATTTGTTACGTGACACGTTTTCGTTATTCATGAAACGTGTCACGGATTAGCCAATCAGGTTGCGACAGACCCTCACCAGGTCTTCGTGGTCTATGCCCTCTGCATATTCTGCATAGGCAAGCGTTCGTAATGCTTCGTCCCGACTGCGTGGTTTAATCTCGGCCAGGAGTCCTTCCACAAACCACTCCCGCGCAATTGCTTCATGCTGGCCATCGCCGCATTCGCCAGTGGCGTTCCTCAGCTTCGAAAGTTCCCGCCAGTAAGCTATTTCATGAAGACAGTCATCGAGGGTGTACGGCATTAGGTCGGCATGCTTTCGGAAGCGTTTGTGCGCCGCATCCTTGTCATAGTCGATATAGCTCTTGAACCCCTTGCAGCGCTTCAGAGCCATGGCGCAGAACTGCTCGGCTGGTGTGTCCTGCCAGATCGCGTCTCCGCCGAATCGGGCTTCTGCCTCGACCTTGAGCCGAAGGGTGTCGATTGACCTGCTGGCCAACCCTTCCAGATCGCCAAGCCCGAATGAGGCAAACGCTGCGAAAAAATGCCCAGGGTTTGCATCGCGGAGGTGTTGGCTATATCGCTTTTCCAAGTCCTTCATAGGCGTCTTGATCTTCTTGGCTGCCTCCCTCGCCACAGCGATAGGTCCGGGCTGACCAGTCTTGATTACCTCGCGAAGCCAGAGCACCGCATCAACCTCTTTATCACCCGTGACGGCCTGCTGTGACGGCAGAACCTGTACGGACGGCATCGTCTCAGAGCTGGTCCGGATCGGGGGCAGAGTGAAGAGTGCGCGGTGGACCAGATTGTCATTACTCATGGTCACGACCTCCCGACTCGGCCACCACGCGTAGCTTGAAATTGATGCCGCAGGACTGCGCCAGCTTCGCCAGTTCAGCGACGGTAGTGCTGCCTTCCTGCATGGCCTGGCCAAACCGGATCAGACGTTGGCCAAGCTGGACAAACTCGGTGTCGAGGTGAGCGCGACTGCTTTGGGTGATGGTGCTCATAGCTGAAATATCTCCTCATGGCTGCGAGGGGTATGGGTGCTCGCCGGGATTGCTTGCTCGTAGGTCTTTCCGTTGTCGAACCCGGCAGCCTTGTCGGCGATGTCGCGAGTTTGTCCTGCCACCTCAGGAAAATTTTCCTTAGCTGTGGCGGTGTCGTGGCGAACTCCGTTTCGTCCCTCAAGCTCATGCTCGATGGCCTCGCCAATCGCTATGCGTTCAGACGGCCCAGACTCATTGTCGCTCGCAACTTCCTTCTGCTGCAATTGACTATCGGGCAGGCAGCTGATGCCGCCGAAACTGCCAGCAAAGCCCCAGCAAGTGACACCATGGCTGTTATCGTGCGCCCATAGAAGGCCACTCTTGGCTTGGCGGGTTTCGGAGTTTCCGCAACCTGCAAGGCAGACCAGCAGGGCGATAGCGAATAGGCGCGTCATACCAGCTCACCGTGCTTTTCAAGTAGGCGAGCCAAGCGCATTCCGTTATCGATCTCTGTGTCCAGTTCGGTTTCGAAGTAACACTGGTCGTCGCGGGCGGCACAGATGCTGGTGTCCATGTCCTCGACGCGGTCCTTGTCACGCAGCCACTCGTATCGCTGGGCGTTCTTGACCGTCTTAATCCACTCATCAATGTTGGTTACACGCACCTGGGCGTAAGGTGTTTCTGCGACCAGAGTCGGCTTGCCGGAGGCATCCACCAAATTTGGGGCATTGAACAGATCCGGCTCCAGCAACTTTTCCAGTGCCTGCCTGATCATCACCGCAACCCGGATGGCTTGGCCTGCCGCTTCTTCGGCGGTTTCGTGATCGTCACCATTCTCAACGGCTGAATACTTGATCCGATCGGCGACTGGCAGTGCGACCGTCATGATGTGATCGATCACCCGGCGCAAGGCAGGGAGGTGATCTGCGCCAACGGTTACCGGGGTCGCTCGCTTCAATGCCGCCTCAGCCAGAACCAGCTGGCTTTCCGCCCGTTCCAGCTCCTCTATGGAATCTCGATCTGAACAGGATGCGATAACCGCAATACCGCGGCCGATAGCAACAGGTGCGCCGAGCTGGATGAATTGCCGAATCTGGCTCAGCGTGCTGATTTCCTGAGGTCGCAGGACAATAGTGATGCGTTCGAGTTGGGGCTCGATGTTGGTGGTTTGTTCACTGAGCTGCATGGTGAGCCCCCGCCTTAGCTGGGACGCCCGACTGAATGCGGTCATAGATTTCTTGGCGGTGCACATCGACGCTTTCTGGCGCCTCGATGCCCAGTCTCACCTGGCCACCGGTGATTGCGAGAACGGTGACGCTGATATCGTCATTGATGCGGATGGTTTCGCCTATGCGGCGCGTGAGGATTAGCATTTGAACTCCTTGTTGGCTTTATTCAGAGCGAGCAAATGCCCGCCGCGCTATTGGCTTTCGCAAAAATCTGTTTTGGATTACGTGATCAGCTATCGCTTGAGCACTGGACAGCCACACCGCTGAAGTGGCTCGCCGCTGCGCACGCAGTTACGCAACGAAAATTCCCTGGGTAGATCCCTGCTCTTGCTGACGTTGCGGGGCAGGGATCATTCCGCCCGAGAAGGAGATCAAGCCCATTGCGAACGCCTTCGCTACAGCTGCTGCTCGACGAGTAACTCCCAACTTAAAGAAAACACGCTCAAGGGTTTTTTTAACTGTTCCTGCAGAGCAACCCAAAGCCTTCGCAATCTCTTTGTTTGCCAGTCCAGAGCACACCGCCAACGTTGCGCGCATCTCTTGCGTAGCTAGCAAGCCAGCAGTTCCTTGCAGCTCTCTAAAGCAGATAACGTTATCCATGTCGTTCTTTCCTGTCGATTGATCTGATAAGCCTATTTAAGCCTGCTTAATAAATCAGGTCAAGAGCGAGCGCAAAATAAATTAAGCACACTTAATTTTACGGCCGGAGCGGCTAAAATTTATTCAAAAAAAACCGCCCATAAGGCGGCTTGATGTAAGCGATCTTCTCAGTCTTCCTTCGGCACAACCCAGGACACCTGGACGCCGCCATCGTCACGGTGGGCGATGGTTACGTTGTCCTCTTCGTCGATAGCGTCGAGTAGCTGGGCCCAGTCATCCGGCGACTCGTCCGGCGATTTATAAATCAGTGCGCGCTTCGAGGTCTGCGCCCCGGTCGAGTTGATGATCTTCTGGATGCGGGCGCCGAGGACTTCATAGGAGGAGGGGAGACGAGGTGCTGCTGCTTTCTTGGCCACTGGATCGCGCTCTGATTACTGTATGTTCATACAGTATAGGTTCAGGCTCGGAAAGGCCAATGGTCATTCTGATGCGAGGAGTACATTTGTACTATGTGGTGCTTCGCGCAATAAAAAGCCCGGTGCGTGGCCGGGCTCTATATCTTCATCTGCTCAAATTTTCCAGGAGCTCGAAAACTCCACCCCACCCTAAATGCAGCTCCCCCGCTGATCAGCCCTGCTTGCTGAATTATCGCTGGCCACCAGCGCACTAGATTTTCGGCTTTGCTCCAGTAGGTAGCGTGACCCCACTGTTTAGCAAGGCAGAAAACAGGCAGGCCGCACTCCCTAAAGGCCTTTCTCTCTGCATCGCCTTTAGTGAACTTGTCCTGAGATACCACGGACCATCCGCCCTCAACCGTCAGTTGTGTAATCCAATGGATATCACTGGCGTTCTGATCGAATTTGTCTCGCAGCGGAACCACTGAATGACCATCAGCTTTGCAGAGCTCGTGAAGAGCTCTGGCAATCGCGGGAGGAAGGTTGTTATCAATCAGAAAATTCAAGCAGCAATCCTATGCTCAAAGGCGACTGCCGCATCCACTGCTGCAGTAGGGATTTCAAATATCATCGCAACACGCTTAGCGTCTTGGCCCTCGGCCTGATACGACTGATAGATAGCCGAGGTATCTATGCCCGCCGATGTCAAAACGGGTTTCCCGAAATTTCTTGCCGGGTCCAGTACGACCGCCTTGCTGCGCTTAAGCGGATACCAGCGCTGAGCGGCCCCTTCGCCAGTGTAATCAATCCCCTCATAGAGGGATGGCTTGATTACCTGCTTAAAGGCCCACTGCCTTTTGACCAGATCCAGTAATGCTTCATCGCCTGTCTCATCCAACACGGTGGCGAAAATGTCGCGGCCGTCAGTTTGAAATCTTTTGCAGGTGAAGGGGTATCGCTGATCAAACATCTCTCTGGCTTGGATTGAAGCGCTCCGGATTGCCTGAAGGCTTACGCCGTGCTGGCGGAACGCATGCACAAATCGTATTTCGAGGAGATCATGGAAGCCCAGCAGATTTTCGTCGAGAAAGGAGAGTTCGGGCGCCCAAAGGCCGGGATGATTTACGCCATGTGCTGAATAGCCGAACATCCACCGGCGTATATCCTTCGCCGAGATTCCAGTGTAAAGCGCAGCCTCGGCGGCTGTATAAAGCCCAACCCCAATGAGGCGGCTCGATAATTCTGTATTTTTCATTGCCCCCTCCCTTGTCCGTGGGTCATGCCTAACATCCGATTTTGGGCTTCATCGAGATATCAATCAACGCTGATTAGACGGGCAACCTCGATCATAGTCACATTTATCGATCCAGCACAAAAAATCCACTGCCGCGCCATCACACCTACAGCAGAACCGAGTACCAGAAGACCTTGCTGGTGACTTGGCACGTCTAGAAGAAAACCGACTTAGGCATCTTGCCGTCCACCACCGTACCCACGATTTCCCAGGCGTCGTCGACTGCCTTCATCGGAAACGCTGGGTTAAGAGGCTTGAGATACAGCTCTCCAGCGTCACGCACGAGCTGCTTAAATGTGGCTTCGTTGGTGTCTATCATTCGCGCTACCACGTACTGGCCGTGATGGGGCTCTGTGTCCGGGGCTATCAAAATGAGAAAGCCCTCGGGGAACGAGTTTCCGCCTGCCGGGCTGGTCATTGAAGCGCCAACTACTCGAAGCCAGAAACCATTTTCCCCAGCCCAAACGTCCGATGTATGCCTAGGGCAGGCTGCAATATTGGACAACTCTATCGCCTCCGTGGCTGAACCCGCTTGCACCCAGCTTATCTCGGGGTACGAGAACGATCGTGTTGGCTGAAGGGCTAGTTCGATGTTGGAGTCCTCACGTTCAGCCCGCTTCGGCTGCTCATCCATCTCTGGGCCGTTGCCCATAGCAAGCCATTCAGCTCGAAAGCCTGTAGCCGCCGCAAGCGCATAGATGCTTTCCGGCTTTAAGCTTTTGCTCTCGCCGCTGAGCCATTGCGTTACGGCAGAGGCAGATACGCCGCAGTCTTTAGCTATCTGGACTTTTTTCTTGCCGCTGGCCGCAACGGCTTTGGCTATTCGTTCGTGCATTTTCATACGCTCAATATTAAGTCAGCTGAATTTAAGCGTGAAGTACGCTAAATGATTTTCTTGCAACAAAATCTTAAGCGTGCTTAAATTTTTTTCAAATCCAGAGGTATGCGTGATGGGAATCGACGAGGTCGTCGCACATTTTGGAAGCAAGAAGAATATCGCGAGCGCTTTGGGTGTAACGCCAAGTGCGGTCTCGCTGTGGGGGCGAGAAATTCCGGCGCTTCGTCAGTTCCAAATTCAGATGGTCACGGATGGAGAGCTCAAAGCTAAGCGCGAGGATCGCCCAAACTTGAACAAATCATCTACTGATTTCCAGAGTTGCGCACCCGGGCCTGATGGCTCTGTTCATTCATCCAGTACTCAGGATGTCGCGCAATGATCCTGAGCACTACTTTTCCGGAAAGAGCGGCGCAGCCAGAGCTACGCTGCGATGGATCACTGATCTTTCTGAGCGGGGTGCGACTGGCTGATCTTCTGGGCAGCCTGAAAGCTTGCAAATGCCATGCGCCCATCAGCATTGAGCCCATGGTTGTGCGCGCCGCACCAGGACCTGAACTCATCAGGGCTTGCATACGCCTTGATGATGACTCCGCCTTTGCTGATGACGTTGTCGTGCATCTGAGCCGCGCGCTCTTGCCATCTGGAGAAGGTACTGGGCATAACCTCCGCGTCCTCGAAGATCGCAAGGAAGTCCTTGTACTGCCCCGCACTACTGAACCACAACATACCTACTGCGCTAATACCCATCCTTTCCATCTTAGCCTCCTGGTTACTGCGTTGCGTGAGAGCTCAGCAGCTTACCAGCAGGGTTCTGATTCTTCTCCGTCCTCCCGAAATGCTCATCTTCATTGTGAGTATTTGGCTCGATATTTGTTGACCGGTTAAATCACGGGCAACAAAAAGCCCGCTTCGCAGGCGGGCTTTCTAAATCGGCACTTGCTTCAACAAGTGCTTTGTTTCTCATCGTCTTCCGAAAGGACGAACTAATGACGCACGCAAAAAATAGCACCACCCCAACCATAGCGCAAGAGGCTCCGCTTACCGAAGACATGCCTTTTTTCTACCTTGCAGTCGGAGACGGAGATTCAAACCTACTTCAAGTATGCGCTGGGAAGTCAGCTTCCGAGGCGCTCTCTCTGAGCTCAATGCTCTTGCATTCAGCGGTTGAGCTTATGGAGCGCCTCACTGAGCACGGGATGAGCACGAACGAAATCTACGGTATTCGGTTTCTGATTGATGCGTCTGCCACGCTTATTGATGCATCCGCTTGCAGCATCGAGCATGGCAACCGCCAAGTTGGTGCCCAATGAATCGCGAAGTCAGCCTGCACGTAATGTTAGAGAACAGCTGTCATTCAATGAGTGACGCGGGAAGCTTTCTGTTTGCTGTTGGAAAACTGCTTAGCGGGATCATTGATCACGACCTTCTCAACGAGATCGGCGGTGAGGTTGTTTTGGACGGGCTTGGTGCAGGTCTTCGCATCGCGGGCGCGGTTCTTTCCGATGAGGCTACAGAGGTTAGAAGGCGTATCGATTCCGCGACACAAAACGCTGACAACGAAAACGTGTCGCGCACTGTGGAGGTGCCGGCATGAGCGCCCAATTGCAAGCCATTGCTGACGAGCTTCACGACGACCTCGAAAGCCTGAAAGAAGCCTTGGATGACGCGAAGGTTCTTTTCGTGGCCATCCGCAAGCTCCAGCCGGCAGGAGACTCTGCCCATGAGTTGGCGCATCTCGGAGTGAAGCATGCAGATGAATGGTCGACCCATGCAGCGGATCGGATCAAGCGTGCAGAGACAGCCCTTTATACAGTCGATCAGGAGGCCGCCCAATGAAGACCTCTATCCCTAAATCCAAGCGTCCACTACCAAAAGGTAAGCCACTGGGCCTGCGCCTCCACTCCGAGCAAGCTAGTGCATGGGACCGCCTGCCATTTGTAGGTAAGGACCACGGCAAACACGCCTCCTGCTGGGACATCCCCATGACCGGCGGCTTCTTTGGCGGTATCGAAGCCGGAAAAGTCGCTGCTCGACTGTATCTGAAGTACGCCAGGGACGAGCGGGACAACCCTGTCGGTCTCACATCGACACTTCTTTCGTCGATGCTCGCCAGTCTTGCCGCAAAACAACCCTCCACCGAAGACGAGGAGCGCGCATTAGCAGGCCAGCGGACAGGCTTCTTGGGCGAACTTTCATACTGGCTCGGCGCTGCTGCTTACCAGCTTGGATCAAGTTTTGACGCCATTTCGCAGCAGTCATTTGTCGAGCAGGCAAACGGTCACCTGCTGCGCGATGACGCCTCGTTCATGGCGGGGTTTGCCAAATGACCAATCGAATCGAATCGCCAGCCATGTCGGACTATGCGGAACTCGCAGAAAAGTTCTTTGAGCGGGCCTGCGACCACTCAACGCAAACAGGTATGCCCGTCGGCGTCGTCCTGGCCGGCGTGATCTTTCATCTCGCCATTGAAGCCCAGGTCGCCGATATCCCGGAACTGATGTTGCACAGCGTTATTTCTTCAGCCGCCGAGACGTTCCGGACGTTCGACTGCGCCACGGTTAAAGCGGAGGTCATCCAATGAACCTGATCCCTTTCAATTTTAAAGGCGACGACATTCGCGTCATAACCGATGATCAGGGAGAACCTTGGTTTATCGCAAAGGATGTGGCCGATCTTCTCGAATACTCCGATACAGACAAGGCTATTCGCACCCACTGCAAGGCATCCAAAACCTACCCCGTCGAAATGGCGGGTCAGGTCCGACACGTGAAAGTCATCCCGGAACGCGACCTTTACCGCTTGGTTATGCGCTCGCAAATGCCTGCTGCTGAGGCGTTCGAGGAATGGGTGGTGGGTGAGGTTTTGCCGGCAATCCGCAAGACAGGCAGCTATTCACGACCATTATCCCCAGCCGAGCAACTGCTGGCCAACGCCCAAGTCATGGTCGACATGGAGCGCCGCCAGGTGCACACCGAACAGGCGGTAGCCGTCATCGAGACGCGCGTGGCTCAAGTCGAGCACACCCGTTACTTCGAATCGGTACCGGCGGGCTTTGAGTCAATTACGGGCTTGCGTTCGCGCATAGGCCTTCGTCATGGCGTGCCTGCCTGGGTTGTGAATGAGGTCATGAGGGCTTTGCCTTACTGCCCCAAGCCCTTCGGGTTCGTCAAAAGTAAACACGCTGACGATGGCGGAAAGCCCTATCCCGTGTACCCGGTAGCCGATATCACGCGGCTCTTCGACCGGTTCGTCTCCGAATGCACGTTCGAAACAGAGCAGTTCGCAATCCATCCCGATATCCAGCAAGGCCGGTTCAAGCTGTGCCGGAGGAAGACCCTATGACCAACGTTGTGAATATCACCCCGCCGATGGTGGAAGTGATCGACGAGGCCTACTTTGAAAAATACGCCGATGCTGCGCTGCTGCTGAAGTGTTTCGAGGTCGTGAAGGACACTCTGGAAGTGATCTGCGAACCCGAATACACGATTGAGGTGGAAGACGACACGCATGTCGACCTGATCAGGGCGTTCTACGCGCTCAAGGTCCTGTTCAAGCGCAAGACCGGGCATGACGCCAAGCGTGTCGCGCAGGATCACTGGGAGGCCATGGGGCGCCATCTGCTGGAAGGTGCTCCGCAGCCCGAACAGTTTATTCCTATGGTTACCGCTCCAATGAGCCCGCTGCCGTCAGAGGCTTTTGAAGATCTCACCGATCAGGAAATGGCCTGCGCTGCATTCAACTACAGCGAGCGTGTGCGTGACGCAATTTTGACCAGCTCCCCGCAGGCGCTTGCCATGGATCAGGCGCGCGTCCATGCCATCGACACAGCCACTGTTCTGCACAAGCTTGTCTTGCGCCTTTCAGGCGGCTCTTTGGAGTCCATGGCCGCCCAGATCAGCCGCAAACCGGGGGAGACGCTGCAATGAGTGTCGATGTCCCACGCAAATTTCAAGGCGTATGGATTCCGGCAGAGCGCTGGCTTGATCGTTCGTTGTCACCAGTGGAAAAGGTGATGCTGGGTGAGATTTCTAGCCTGGAGACTGGATCACGCGGTTGCTACGCCACCAATGCTCACTTCGCTGAGTTCTTCAATCTGTCAATTTCCCGCGTCTCTGAAATCATCAGTGGCTTGGCAAATCGCGGCTTGGTTCGCGTCGAGTTGATCCGCGAGGGCAAGCGGATTGTTGAGCGTCGAATCCGACTAACTGACCCCTTCGAATATCCGAAGACCCCTTCGGAAAACACCGCGAACCCCTTCGGAAAAGGCGGTGAACCCCCTTCGGAAAACACGCAGGGGAACAATACAAACAACAACAATACAAAGAGCATTAAAAACCTTACGGCATCACTGTCGGAAGCGACTGAAGAATTTGAGGTTTTTTGGAAGCTGTATCCGAAGAAAAAAAGCCGCAAGGAAGCCGTCAAGGCGTGGCAGAAATTGAACCCGGACGCCGGACTGTGCAACGCCATGATTGCAGCTCTTGGCAGCCACTGCGTTTCCGAAGACTGGACCAAGGATGGAGGGCGCTACATCCCTAACGCTTCGACCTGGCTGAACGGAGAGCGCTGGTCTGACGTACTCAAGTCTGCGGGCAACCAGGCGTCAAATTTTCAGAACCTGCCAGCGCACACCGACGACATGTATCAGGAGACGCCCGATGGCCAACCCAATTTCTAATTTCAGCCGGGCACCCACCGTCCGCTTCTTCACCGAGCAATGCCCTGTGCATGGCGAGATCGACGGCGCAGAGGTCGAACAGTTTGATGGCTCGATGCTTGTCCGTAACTGCAAGCGTTGCATGTGGGAAGCCCTCAACATGGCGCCACGGGGCAGCGACAGTCGGGGCAGGGCGATTGCGTGCCGCGAGTCGGAACGCCTCAGCACCGCTCTCATAGGCTCTGGAATCACGCCTCGCTTTGCAGGCTGTACGCTCGAGAACTTTCGAACTGAGGGTAATTTGTCTGCGGTCAAGGCGCTGTCCACCTGTAAGGCCTACGTCGATCAGTTCGAAGAAAACCATAAGGCCGGTCGTTCGCTGATCCTGTCCGGCAACGTCGGTACCGGGAAAACGCACTTGGGCAGCGGCATGGTGCAGGAAGTGATTCGTCGCCACGGTGCCGGGGCACTCATCGTGGCGGTCGCGGAAATCGTCCGGGTAGCGCGCGGCACGATGGCCAAGGCTGCCACCTACACCGACCGGGATGTGCTCAACGAGTTGGCCAGCCTCGATCTGCTGGTCATCGATGAGGTGGGGGCGCAGAAGGGGAGTGATTACGAACTGGGCCTGCTGCACGAAATCATCGACAAGCGTTATCAGTTGGTCTTGCCGACAGTGCTGATCAGCAATCTGGCCACCGCCGATCTGAGCCGCTACATCGGTGATCGCGCGCTGGATCGACTGCGTCAGAACGGTGGGCAGGCGGTGGGCTTCACCTGGTCATCGATGAGGGCCACAGCATGAGCGAGATCGTTCCGTTTTATTTGCCAGAAGCCGAGCATGGTGTGCTCGGGGCAATCTTGCTCGCCGCGCTGGAGCAGGACGAGGGCATTGTCGAGGACATCATCGGCATGATGAAAACGACCGACTTCTGCCACGACGACAATGCCGCGCTGTTCGAAGCGATCGTGAAGTGCCGTGAGCAGGGTTTGCCAGTCGATCCCGTCACAGTGAGTTACGACCGTAACCTGCTGCCAAGTGGCGACAGCACCCTGGCGTTCGCGGCCACCCTCAGCCGTGACGTTCCGTCTCTGGCCAACTGGCGCGCCTATGCCCGGAACGTTCAGGAAATGGCCTCGCTGCGCAAGATCGCTCAGCTTGGCGCCCTGGCTGTGGAAATGCGTTACGACGAACGCCCGGCCGCCGAGATCATCGCCAGTTGTCAGCAGGCAATGGCAGACCTGCGCGACCTGGACACCGGTGAACGCGATTTCAAGCGGATGGATGAGGTGGTTGGTAGAAGCATCGACACATTGGATGCCAAATTTAACGGGGCGCTGCCAAGCGGCCTGTCCTCTGGTCTTGAGGCGCTCGATGAGCTGATCCGGGGCTTGCGGAAGAAGACCGTCACCATCTTCGCCGGCCTGCCTGGCAGCGGCAAAACAACGCTTGGCCTGCAGGTCGCCCAGCATGTCGCCTGTACCGGTGCTGGCGTTGGCATGGTGTTCTCGTTGGAAATGCCCGAGGAGGAATTGGCCAACCGTGTGCTGGCCTCCCTGGGGACGGTGGACCTCAAGCGCTTGGATGATGGGGTGTCCATGCGTGACGAGGACTGGCCCAAGCTCACCTCCGCCGTGAGCCAGATCAACAACAAGCCGCTGTATGTCTGCGATCGGGGCGGGCTCACTGTCGCCAAGATCCGCAGCATTGCCCGGCAGGTCCAGCGAGAGCATGGCCTTGACGTTGTGGTGATCGATTACATCGGCCTGATCAAGTCGGAGGGGAAGGCGTTCAACCGCAGCGCTGAGTTGGGCGCGATCTCCACCGGCATCGTGAATATTGCCAAGGAGCTGAACGTGCCGGTCATCCTGCTGGCGCAACTGAACCGCGACTCCACCAAGCGCCCGGGCAAAAAGCCAATTGCCAGCGACTTGCGTGACTCTGGCCAGATCGAGGCCGACGCGCACTGCATCATTCTGGTTCATCGCGACATGGATTCAGAGTCGGGTCAGAACGGTGTCACCGAGTTGATCATGCCCAAGTGCCGACACGCGCCGGTGGGCTCGCGCAACGTGCAGCAGCAGGGACAGTACGCCCGGTTTGTTGACTTCGCGGGCCAATCCAATCCGTCGAACGAAGAGGTTGAAATGGGCCGCAACTTCAAGGGCAACACCTATCGCGGGAGAGGCAGCGATGAGTGATCAAGTGAAAACGCTGACCATCATCATGTCCGATGCCGAGATTCGTCGGCACGCTGAGCGTCTGCATGTTCGTGCACTGCGTGATGCCCGCCACCCAGCCCTGCACTTTCGGTATTCCACCGTCGACCGCGCCAAAGGGTCGTGGCATGTCGTGGTGCGCGGCAAATGGGGTAAGGCCGGAAACTATCCGGGCATCAACGCCAAGCTGATGCAGACGACGCTCCCGGCCATTCTGGCGCGCCGCTCTGCCGATCCTGCTGCGGCCTCGACCACCACCAGTTGGGCGACTGTCGGCGATGTGTTGACCTGGTACACCGACCGGATGAGCCGTGACCGTGGGTTGTCGACCAAGCGCAAGGCCAGTGCCCAGTCCGCGCTCCGTTGCCACTTGGTGCCAACGCTTCAGCAGTTGGAGTTGGCCAGCCTAGATCGCGCCACTTTGGACCGTCTGCTGATGTGGCCCATGCAGGAAAAATATGAGCTGTCGTTTGTGCGTTCGGTCTATGGCGTGCTGGCCGCTGCGTTTCGGCAAGCCAGCCGCCTTGCGCTGCTGGGGGTGAACCCCATGGCGGACCTCAAGTACTCCGACTTCGTGCGCACCCGGATTAAACCCAAGCCCGCCCGTTTGCGCGGCGATGACCTGCCAGCGCTGTTGCTGGACCTGCGGGAGCGAATTGAGCGTGCGCCACTGGAATCCATGCTCGCCCTGATGATGCTCTGCCACGGCACGCGCTTGGGCGAAACACGGCTGGCCCGCTGGAAGAGCGTCAACCTCACCACGGGTCAATGGTTCATTCCGGCGCCGGACACCAAGACCAAGGCCGAGCACACGCTACCACTGACCAGCCAGGCCTGCGCCTTGATCAAGCGGTACCGGGCCATGCAGCAGGCTACCGGGTACCAAGGGCCTTTTCTGTTCCCTGGACGTTCCGACGTGGCGATCAGCGCGACCAAGGCCAGTGCCCTGTTTGCCGGGTTGGCCAAGGGCGAATGGTCGAGCCATGACTTGCGCAAAGTGGCCCGCACCGCCTGGGCTGATTTGGGTGTGGACTACATGGTGGGCGAGATGCTGCTCAATCATGCGATGAAGGATCTGGACGCCACGTACATCCACACCACCGCCGAGGGCTTGAAACGCCAAGCCTTGGAGGCCTGGCACACGCACCTTGATCAGCACGGATTTGAGCCTTTGCACAGCGCGACATATGCGGGACAAGAAACGCCAATTGAAAGCCTGCGAGCCAGTAAAGACGTGGCCTCTAGCGATTTTTTGCATCCATCCCAAGGGAGGAGCTTATTAGCCGAAAAGGCCCATGAAGCACCCCGCCTCAGCACTTTCCCAACCCTGCCAGGAGACGGCAATGAGTAAGGTATCTGCAGCATTGCCACGCAAATCTATGAGCGACCTGGAGCGTCAGTTCCTCAAGATCGCGGGTGAAGAGTTAGCCAAGGTCAAGATGGGTGGCCCAACTGCCCTGGCCTGTTTGCTGAACATGGTCGCCAGCTGGCACGGCAGTCGGGCCGAGATCGGTTTTCATGATTTTGGTCAGCGCTGGCTGATTGATGGCGGCGCAAAAAACAAAGTTGCTGATCGGTTGCTGCGTGACCTGTTTGGCTTGAGTGATCCAGATCCGAGGAAAGCAGCATGAAGAAGCGCACGTACGTTGATAAGCCGCTGGGCGACACCGAATGGCTACTGGAGCAGTGGGGTAGCTGGCGGACGGATGGGATGGGCGTACCTCGCTACGTCTCGCCCAGCTACGGCGCTGCGGCGAGCGGCGGAGGGACGGAGTACACGCTTACTGATGACACGGCATTGTTCATTGATAGTGCCGTTGCCAAGCTGATCCGTCGCAATCAGCGGATGGGGGATTTCGTCTGGCTATACTTCGGCGCGAAGTGGACGGCGGTTAGGATCGGCGAACAGAACGGGATGGCGGAGCGTAAGGCTCGCGAAATCATCAAGGAAGGAGTGGCCTGGATTGACGCAACTCTCGAAGCAATTCGAGAGGCTGCGTGAAAAAAGCCTTTCCGGGCGGATAAACACCTGTTTTCATAGCACGGTGTTTAGCTGTTCCAGCGGGACACCCAGACAGTTGCAAAGAAAGCCCGGCCATTGTGTCGGGCTTTTTTGTTTGAAAGATTTGTAAGTTTTATCCGGCGCCTTGTTACTCTGAGCCACGCATTCCGCGTAAGCGATAAGGAATACTCGTGAAGAGACGTTTGGCTCATATCCAGGTTTTGCTTCAGACAGTCGAAAATCAAGCTGATAGCGCTGGGATTAAAAATAAGGAATTGCTTAAGGCGTTCTTAGAAACTCCGAGTGGACAGGTTGCAGAGGTTGAGCAAGTTGATTATGCATTGAGCCTCTGTTTGGCTGAGGGGTACTTGGTAGGCGTCAAGCTGACCAACAATTTGGACCCTGGGGTGCAGCTTACTTGGAAGGGCCACGACTATTTGGAAGCTAACCGCTAACTCCATGCAAAATACGTTCTGATCCCCACCCGTTAAATAATCCAAGGCCTCGGCATTCGCTGGGGCTTTTTCGTTTTCGGCTCCGCCACGCCCATCGCTCTAAGCTGGGAGTGCTGTTGGGGTCGAGCCTATTACGCTCCCCGAAAGGGAGGACAGCGGATGAAACTCATGCCAGACAAGCCAGACACCTGGGTAATAGCGCTCGCGTGGCTGAGCCAGCATTCCCCGACACTCTATGCCGCCGCTCTCTCTGCCTTGATGGCGGCTGTACGGATCATCTATGGCGGCGGTACGCGGCGACAGGCTCTACTTGAGGCCACTATCTGCACGCTGATCACCATCGGCCTGATCCCGGTACTGGAATACTTCGGCCTTCCTCAGAACTTTGCGACGGCGGCCGGTGTGTTCATCGGCTTCCTTGGTGTGAAGAAGCTTGCCGATATGGCTGATCGCTTCGCCGAGTTCAAGTTTCCCACTCGCGGCGCTGGGCAGTAGTTCGCGATACGGAGACCGGAATGAAGAAGTCATGGCGTGTGACTGCGGCGGGCTACCTGCCATTCCCCATGATCATGCCTGAAGACCATAGCCACTCTGATGCGCTGGCCTTTGCTCGGTCGATTTGGCCTGCCTGTTCTATTGAGTGAGGTGCGGCCATGGCCTGCAGTGGATGTTCCGCCCGTCGCGAATGGGCCAAGAAGTGGATGAGGGTTGGATATGAGCGAGCAGCAGAACTCTTTGGCAAACCTGCTGAGCCAGATACTGGGCGAGCAGGTGAAGCACACGGCGATCCTCGAACGCCTGGCAGAGCAGCAGATCCTGCTGATCGAGGCACTGGCTGATCCTGATGGCGAGGACCCTGATGCACTGCCCGCGACCTACATGGATGGGAGCCCGGTCAATGAGTAGGCTGACCACACTCAAGTCACGAATGACCCAGGTCGAGGGCCGCAAGCTCGGGACATTGACTCCCGCAGAGGGTGCGGGCGGCTGGGGTTCAGGTCGCGGCGGCCGTCCATGGCGGCGTAAGCGCGAGTCGATCCTGCTGCGCGACAAGTACACCTGTCAGAAGTGCGGCGTGGTTACGCTGGACCTTGAGGTCGACCACATCGTCAACATTGCCCAAGGCGGCAACGACGATGACGCCAACCTCCAGGCGCTTTGCGTGCCCTGCCACCACGCCAAGACGGCGGCCGAGGCAGCGCAGGGTGGCGGTTGGTGACTGACACGTCAGTGGCGTGCTAGAAAAGCTGGAAAATGCACCGGTTTGGTGTGGCACGTCACACGCCCACGGGGCGGGTCGAAACCATGGGGCCTTTTGTGTCGGACACCGCCCCCCACCGCACGTAGAGATTTTTTCCCCTCGCGCAGGAAAAGTTAAATGGCATTAACTGACAAAAAGCGCCGGTTTGCTGACGCTCTCTTGTCTGGAGTGAGTAAATCCCAAGCTGCTATTGATGCTGGCTATAGCGTGAAGACCGCGCCACAAGCGGGCTCCAAGCTGTTCAAGGACCAAGACGTGACCGGCTACCTCCAGCGGCGCAGTGCACCAAATGCCCCTCCGCAAAAAGTTAAGTCCGAGGTTAAGAAAGTTAAGTCTGAACTTGAAAAAGTTAACCTCGACGATGCTTTGACTCTGGATGCGCCGACGTTCGATAGTCGGGCTCTGCTTGAGCGGATTGCGCGTGATAATGAGCAACTGAACCCAGAGCTGGCCGCCAAGATAGCCCTAGGCTTGATGCCGTACGATCACCCGAAAAAGGCCGATTTTGGCAAAAAGGACGCAAAAGAAGCTGACGCGCAAAAGGCAGCCAAAGGCCGATTTGGCCAGTCATCCCCACCACCCATCCAATTACGCTCGGTGAAATAGATGGATCGTGACGAAGACAAGAAAACGGCTGCACCTGGTGTACATAGCGATCCGATGGACTACCTGCTGGCAGAGATGAACGATGCAAGCGCATCTCGGGCAGATCGGCTAGCTGCGGCAGTGGCCTTGATGCCCTATTTCCACGAGTCGCTTAATGATTCCGAGGAGGAAGAAGCGAGCGATTGACAGGCACTACCGTTGCGCAGCGCCTCCGCCTCCATCTCATTTACGCTAGGTGACATAAGTGAACGAACCCACCTGGGACACCTCGTGCCCGGACTGGGAGTCGAGGGTCGTCAATCGACAATCGTTGGTGCCGTTCCCGCCGCTGTTTCCGGACGAGGCTGCAGCTTGTATGCAGGTCCTGAACAATCTGAAAATTGTCGACGCTCCTGGCAGCCCTCTGATTGGCGATTCATCTGCGCCTTGGATTAACGACCTGGCCAGCGCCATCTTTGGGGCTTACAACGCCGGTACCGGTGAGCGATTGATCCAAGAGTTCTTCCTGCTCATCAGCAAGAAAAACGCTAAAAGCACAATCGCTGCGGCAATTATGCTCACCGTTCTGATCCGAAATTGGCGGCAGTCGGCAGAGTTCATCATCCTGGCGCCAACCATTGAGGTTGCGAACAACGCTTACGCGCCAGCCCGCGACATGGTCAAGCACGATGAAGAGCTTTCTGCGCTGCTGCATGTTCAGGATCACCTCCGTACGATCACTCACCGAGAGTCCGGCGCTACGCTGAAGGTTGTGGCGGCCGACCAGAACACGGTCGGCGGCAAGAAGGCAGCGGTCGTCCTTGTGGATGAGCTTCACCTGTTCGGCAAGAACCCGCACGCGGCGAATATGCTGCGGGAAGCCACCGGCGGTCTGGCCTCCAGGCCGGAAGGTTTCGTGATCTACCTGACCACTCAGTCCGACCAACCGCCAGCAGGGGTTTTCCGGGAGAAGCTGCAGTACGCCCGTGGAGTTCGGGACGGCACGATCATCGATCCAAACTTTCTGCCGGTGATCTACGAATTTCCGAAGCACATCCTGGATGCCAAGGAGCATCGCAAACCCGAAAACTTCTACATCACCAACCCCAATATGGGGTATTCGGTCAGCGAGAAATTCCTGATCAGGGAGATGAAAAAGGCAGAGGAGGCGGGAGAGGCTGAGGTGCTTGGCTTCATGTCCAAACACCTCAACGTCGAGATTGGTCTCGCGCTGCGGTCAGATCGATGGGCCGGTGCGGACTTTTGGGTTGCGGCGGCGGTGCCGGTGTTGACGCTCGACATGCTTATCGCAATGTCGGAAGTGATCGATGTGGGTATTGATGGCGGTGGCCTGGACGACTTGTTGGGTTTCGCAGCAGTAGGCCGGGACAAGCGCACGCGTGACTGGCTGATCTGGACCCACGCCTGGGCTCACCCCTCAGTGCTTGAGCGCCGCAAGGCCGAAGCGCCTCGGTTCCACGACTTCGAGAAGGACGGCGATTTGACGTTGTCCATCCGCATCGGTGACGACGTGGCGGATGTCGCCGACCTTGTCGAGCAGATTGAGGCGTCCGGCTTACTCGACAAGGTCGGCTGCGACCCGGTGGGCATTGGCGCGATATACGACGCGATGATTGAGAGAGAGATACCGGCGGAGAAGATAGTTGCGATCAGCCAGGGCTGGAAACTGGGCGGAGCCATCAAAACCGCTGAACGCAAGCTCGCCGAGGGCGGCTTGAAACACGGAGGCCAACCGCTGATGGCCTGGTGCGTGAGTAACGCAAAGGTCGAGCCTCGGGCCAACTCCATCCTGATCACCAAGCAGGCCAGCGGGTCGGCCAAGATCGATCCATTGATGGCTCTATTCAACGCAGTGACCTTGATTTCCTTGAACCCCGAAGGTCGGGGCAATGACGACTTCATGGCCGCCATTCGGAATCCGATCATCGTATGAACCCATTGTACGTATTCATTCTGACCGCCTTGTCCGGGTTCGCCCTGGCTGTTACTGGCGTATACGTCCTGTTCGGTTTGGGCTGGGCATTATTGGCGGGCGCAGGCTCGTTACTTCTCATCGCTGGTTTTGTACGCAAGGGGCTGACAGGTGACTAAATCCTTATCGGCCGTGATAGGTCGCGCTGCCAGCAAGCCCAGTGCGTCCATTGGCGAATGGTTTGGAAAGTCTATCAAGCTAGGCGATGGCGGGTTCGGGGGACAGTTTCTCGGCGGACAATCAAGTTCTGGCAAGACAGTGAACGTCGACAACGCCATGCAGTTATCGGCGGTATGGTCCTGTGTACGGATCATTTCGACATCGGTCGCAGGGCTTCCGCTTGGGGTCTATCTCCGCGAGGCAGACGGCGGCAGGAAGGATGCTCGCGACTTTGGCCTGTACGACGTCATCCATAACAGCCCCAACGAGGACATGACTGCCTTCCAGTTCTGGCAGGCAATGGTCGCGGCAATGCTGCTGCGTGGAAACGCCTTTGCAGAGATCTTGCGTATTGGTTCTCGCATTGTGGCCTTGGATTTTCTGTTGCCATCGCGCGTTGATCTCGACCTCGATGACGACGGGCGTATCACCTATTGGTACAGACCACGGAAGGGGACTCGCCGACAGATCGAGCGCCAGAACATGCTGCATATTCCAGCCTTTAGCCTTGATGGCCGTGTGGGTCTTTCCGCTATCCGTTACGGCGCTGACGTCTTTGGCGCCGCGATGTCGGCGGACGACGCGGCGAATGGCACCTTCAAGAATGGGCTGCTGCCAGCAGTGGCTTTTAAGGTCGACCGGATACTGAAGCCGGAACAGCGTGAAGAATTCCGCGACTACGTGAAACAGGTATCAGGCGCACTGAACGCAGGGCGCTCACCAGTGCTCGAACAGGGAATTACGCCCGAGTCCATTGGCATCAACCCGGTTGATGCTCAGTTGTTGGAGTCCAGGGCCTACAGCATTGAAGAGGTCTGCCGCTGGTTTGGCGTCCCACCCTGGATGGTTGGCAAGACGGACTCTGGCAGCAACTGGGGGACGGGGTTGGAGCAGCAGATGATTGCGTTCCTGACCTTCAGCATCAGTTCCATTACCAACCAGATTCAGCAATGCGTAAACAAGCGGCTGCTCACGCCGGTTGAGCGCCAGTCTTATTACGCTGAGTTCTCCCTGGAGGCTTTCCTCAAGGCGGACAGCGCCGGGCGATCAGCCTGGTACAGCCAGATGACCCAGAACGGAATCATGACCCGTGACGAGTGTCGAGTTAAAGAGAACCTTCCACGTCATGGCGGTAATGCCGCGGTGCTCACCGTACAAACCAACCTGGCTCCCATCGACCAGCTGGGTAAGTCAACCGATAGCCAGGCCGCGCAGGCCGCCCTACAAAACTGGCTTGGCCAGAACCAGGAGTAACCATGCAGCTGAACATCAAGGCCGGCAGCTTTCGCTGTGAGCTGAGCCCTCGCGCGCTCGATATGTGGAACCCGGACCTTCGTGCTGCACTCGAGGCCGGTACTGACACCATCACCATGTACGGCATCATCGGAGAGGACTGGTACGGAGAGGGTGTAACACTCAAGCGTGTCGACGCTGCCCTGCGGGCTATTGGCGACAAGCCAGTCACTGTCTACATCAACTCGCCCGGCGGCGATATGTTCGAAGGCATCGCGATCTACAACCGCCTACTCGAACATTCGCAGGAGATCACCATCAAAGTGCTCGGGTTGGCTGCCTCTGCCGCGTCCGTGATCGCAATGGCGGGCACTAAGCGGGAGGTGGCCAAGACGGCTTTCCTGATGATCCACAACTGCTGGACGTACTTCGCCGGTAACCGGCATGCGATTCGCGAACTGGCCGATACCATGGAGGAATTCGACCGAGCGATGATCAGCCTGTATTCCGACACAAGCGGGCAGGATGAAAAAGCCGTAGAGAAGATGCTCGACGCCGAGACCTACATGAATGGTGCGAACGCCGTGGAGAAGGGCTTTGCAACGGGGCTTATCTCTGCCGCCGAGGTTACGGAGGCGCCCGATAACGGGCAGTCCCAAGCGCACGCCGCCCGCAAGCTCGACGCGGCCCTGGCTAAATCCGGGATGCCACGCAGCGAACGCCGAAAGCTTTTATCCGAAATCAAAACTGGCACGCCTGGCGCTGCTGGTGACGGCACGCTCCGCGCTGTCGTTGTGGGTACGCCTTGCGCTGCCCTTGATGTATCCGCGTTTGAAGAAACCGCAACCCAGGCTTCAGCACTGAAAGGGCTACTTCCCATTCGCTGAAAACTGTTCTCGCAACTGATTACGAACCGCCCGAGTGGCGGTTTTTTCATTTCTGAAAGGAACACAAAAATGCCCGCAGATCTTTCTCAAATCGAAGCTTCCCAGAAGCAAACTCAGGCCGACCTCAAAGCTGTCGGCGATCAGATCAAGACTTACGCCGAGCGTACCGAGAAAGAAATCAAGCTCTCGGGTGAAATGCAAACCGAGACCCGCACCAAGGTCGACGAACTGCTTTCCAAGCAAGGCGAACTGCAAGCACGAATGCAGGATGCCGAGCAGAAGCTGGTCAATGCAGGCAAACAGCATGAGCCTGAGCAACAGCTTTCGGCTGGTCAGTTGGTTGCGGCCAAGCTGGCAGAAGAGGGTATGACCAGCTCGTTTCGTGGCTCGCGTCGTGTGGAAGTTCCGCGCGCGGCCATCACCTCGGCTCCAGCCTCTGGTGGAGCGCTAGTTGCACCTGATCGCGTCGGTGTGATTCTGGCACCTCAGCGCCGGCTCACCATTCGCGACCTGCTCGCACCAGGGGCAACTGGCAGCAACGCTGTCGAATACGTTCGTGAAACCGGCTTCACCAACAATGCGGCGATCGTGGGTGAGGGCTTGGCGAAGCCTTACAGCGAACTGACCTTCGCGCTGGAAAACGCGAACGTTCGCACCATCGCTCACCTGTTCAAAGGTAGCCGCCAGATCCTGGACGACGCTGCGGCGCTGCAAAGCTACATCGATGCCCGAGCTCGTTACGGTCTGCTGTTGGCCGAAGAAGCGCAGTTGCTCTACGGCAACGGCACTGGCAATAACCTGCACGGCATCATCCCCCAGGCTCAGGCCTATGCAGCACCGATCGGCATCACCGTGGAAGCCGCGCAGCGTATCGACCGTATTCGTCTGGCGCTGCTGCAGGCCACCCTGGCGGAGTTCCCATCTACAGGCATCGTGCTCAACCCGATTGACTGGGCTGCTATTGAGCTGCTCAAGGACGGCGAAGGCCGCTACATCATCGGCAAGCCTCAGGAAGGCACGTCGCCACGCTTGTGGAACCTGCCTGTAGTGGAGACCCAGGCCATTGTTCAGGACCAGTTCCTGGTTGGCTCTTTCAATCTGGCAGCGCAGATTTTTGACCGCATGGGCATCGAAGTTCTGGTCTCTACCGAGAACGACAAGGACTTCGAAAACAACATGGTGACCATTCGTGCTGAAGAGCGTTTGGCCTTCGCGGTTTATCGCCCAGAAGCGTTCGTCACTGGCGATTTGACCGCGGCTTAATTCGCACCGAGAAACAACAGCCAGCCGTCCACGGGGCGGCTTTGCTGTACGCAGGAGAGAGGAAATGGCTCGCACTTCAAAGAGTGATGTTCCAGCAAGTACCCAAGATCAGCAGGGCGTTACAGCTTCGGTAACCCCTCAAGCCAAAGAGCCTCAGCCGGAAACGGGAGGGGTGAGACGGGGGGTAACGATTTACCCGTTGCGCAGCTACCTGGATGGTAAAGAGATCAAGCGCGCAGGAGGTGAAGGATATGAGTCGCCAAAGCATGAAGCTGCGCAGCTCATAGCAAAAGGTTTGGCAACTGACGAAAAACCGGGAGCTTGAAATGACTGCTATCACCGTCGATGTTGCCATGCAGCACTTACGGGCTGAGCAGGAAGATTCGGATTATGTAGTGTTGTTGCTCGAGGCTGCCGAGGACAGCGCTGCACAATTTCTTAACAGACATTTTTATGCTGACCAGCAGGCGCTGGATCAAGCGGTATTGTATGGCGTTGCTGGTACTGATCCGATTCTGATAAATCCGTCTGTCCGTGCTGCTTGCTTGCTGATCTTGGGCAGTCTTTTCGAAAGCAGGGAAGACGTCATAGTGGGCGCGACCTCTTCTCAACTGCCGATGGGTTCTCGCTCACTGCTCACGCCGTATCGTATTGGCTGGGGGGTGTGATGCGCTCAGGAAAACTGCGGCATCGTTTGGTCTTCGAAGCACCAGGTCTGCAGCAGGATCCGACCACAGGTGAAATGCTTGAGGGTTGGACATTAGTCTGGAGCAAGGTTCCGGCTTCCATTGAGGCACTCAGCGCTCGCGATCTCATCGCAGCTAAGGCAGGCCAGTCAGAGGTCAGCGCCCGGATCGTTATCCGGTACCGCGCCGGCGTTCTTCCGACCATGCGCATCCTTCACCGAGACGTGATCTACAACATTCAAGGACAACCACTCCCTGACAAGGTGTCAGGGCTGGAGTACCTGACATTGCTGGTTGCTGCAGGGGTGAATGATGGCTGACAGCATTGAACTCAGAGTTGAAGGTCTCAATGGCGTTATCGAAAAGCTGAAAACCCTCGCGCCTCGCTTGCAAAGAACAGGTCTGCGCCGTGCTTCCCGCAAAGCAATGAACATCGTCCGCGATGCTGTTCGAGCAAATGCCAAGGCGATCGATGATCCGCAAACCAAGGAGAAGGTCTGGAAAAACATCGTGACCCAGGAGTCTCCGCGCGGCGGCAAGCGCGAAGGCGGGATCATGATGCGTGTTGGCGTTCGTGGCGGTGCCAGCAGAAACCAGTACAGCCAGGACGCTTCCGGTAATCCCGGCGGTGACACCCGGCACTGGAGGTACATTGAGCTCGGTACAGAGCACATGCAGGCTCATCCGTTTTTGCGGCCCGCGCTGCAAAACAATATCGCGGCGGTGACCGAAAAACTTGCTGCCGAACTTCGTAGCGAAATTGATCGATTAGTCTGAGGTGTCCGATGTTTGCACCGATATTTGCGGTCTGCGCTGCCGATGCGGGCGTGACCGCGTTGCTGGGCACCAGTCCTACGCGACTTTATCCATTTGGCGAGGCACCCCAAGACACCGTAAATCCTTACGCAGTATGGCAAATGATTACTGGCAGCCCGGAAAATTACCTGGCTGGTCGCCCAGACGTAGACGATTTCACGCTGCAAGTGGATGCCTATGCTCCGACAGGTTCTCAGGTGCGAGCAATTGCAGCGGCCATCCGGGACGCCATCGAGTTGCAGGCTTACATCATCCGCTGGGGTGGTGAGTCGAGAGATCCCCAAACCAAAACCTACCGCTACAGCTTCGATGTTGACTGGTTAGTCCCGCGTTAACCCACCCGCAAACTCTGCCCGCCCTATGCGGGTTTTTTTTCGTCTGTAGGAGACACCTATGTCCATTCTTGCCCAGGGCACGCAGATCTATGCTCTCGTACCCACCATAGCTGACCCAGCAAAGCTGGAAGTCATCGAAATCGAGTGTGCAACGGCATTCAGTCCAGGCGGTAATCCTGCTGACCAGATCGAGACCACTTGCCTGAGCGCAATGGTTCGCAGCTATATGCGTGGCTTGCGCACGCCTGGTCAGGCCTCGCTGACGCTCAATGCTGACCCGCGTAATGAATCCCATGTGCGCTTGTATCAGCTGTCTGAAGACGACACGATTGAAAGTGTGCACTGGGTTGTTGGCTGGTCTGATGGGAAAGATATTCCCCCAACCCTCAGCACTGAAGGCGATGACTTCGTGCTGCCCAAAACGCGCACCTGGTTCGTTTTCGATGGCTACGTCAGCGACTTTCCATTCGACTTTGCGGCCAACACTGTCGTGACCACCGCAGCCACCATTCAGCGCTCGGGCGGCTCAGCCTGGATTCGTAAGGTCGCCGTGTGATGGACCTGAGTATTGAAAACCTCACCAAGTCCAAAGCTTTTACGTCGAAGCCGGTACCCAAGGAAATCGTTTGGGAGCATGACGGCGTTAAGCACAAGTTCAAAACGCACATCCGTCCGCTGGGTTATCACACGGCTGTGGGTGATATCAGCTCTGTCCGCAATGACAATTTCTTAGCCGCAAGGATCGCTTCCAGCATCTGTGATGGCGACGGAAAACCTGTGTTTGCCGTGGCAGACCTCACCGGCGAAAACGACCCCGAGCGCGGGCCTATCGCCGACTCGCTGACTCACGCTCTGCTGATCGCCATTGGTGAAGTGCAGAACCTGGGAAAGACGCCGACCTCGAAAAAATAGACGAAATATGGTGCGAGCTGGTGATGAACGGAATCGGCGGTCGCACCATCGCCGAAGCGCAAGAAAACATTACGTACCCTGAATTTATGGTCTGGTGCAAGTTTCGCGGCAAGCGCGGATCGTTGAATCAGGGGATGCGTATCGAGGTGGCGATAGCGCGTTTCATGACGTTGTACGGCAACGTCAAAACCGGCAAAAAAACATTCGCCATTGAGGACTTCGCGCCTCATATGGACCTACCAGAACTGACACTCGAACGCGCTATGGAAACATGGCAGTAAGGAACGCGCATGGCTCGCTCGCTTGGCACCCTGACGCTCGACCTCATAGCAAAAATAGGCGGATTTACCGGGCCGATGGACAAGGCCGGTGAATCCGCCAAAAAGTCGATGGGCCAGATCGAAAACAGTGCCAAGAGCGCTAGCCAGTCGGTTACCAATTCGCTGAAAACCATCGGGGTGGCTGCTGTTGGCTACCTGGGTACGCAGCAGATCGTTCAGTACGCCGAAACCTGGACCTCCGTCCAAAACAGATTGAAGCAAGTCACTGGCACGCAGCAGGAACTGGCCGTGGCCACGCAGGCGGTGTTCGACGTTGCTCAGCGGTCAACCTCTGCGCTCGAGCCTACCGCCGAGCTGTACCAGCGGATTGCATCCAGCACCAAGGTGCTGGGTGTCTCACAGACTGAAGCAATCCGGGTGACCGAATCGATCAGTAAAGCCATGTCGGCATCAGGTGTTTCTGCTGAGTCCGCCTCAGCTGCTTTGGTCCAGTTAGGCCAGGCCTTCGCCTCGGGAGTGCTTCGCGGTGAAGAGTTGAACTCTGTGATGGAGCAAGCACCCGCTCTGGCGAATGCTATTGCTGCAGGCATGGGTGTCACGGTTGGCGAGCTGCGCACCCTGGGTGCAGCAGGCACGCTCACATCCAAGGCAGTTTTTAACGCGATTCTTGGGCAAACGGAGGCAATCGACGCGGCGTTTGCTAAAGCACAGACCACTATTGCGCATGCTTTCACGACCGTTCAAAACTCAGTGACCCGCACTGTCGGGACCATGGATCAGTTGACGGGCGTTTCGGTGGAGGCGGCTGGCGCATTGGTCAGTATTTCCAAATCGCTTGATACGGCCAACATCGAAAAAATCGTATCTGTACTGGGGGTCGGCTTAGTTGGTGCCCTTGGTCGAGTTGCCGCCGGCTTTGCAAATACAGCCATCGCTGCCGGCATGAACGTCCTCGCGATGGGTGAAGTTGCAGCAGCCAACGCTGTAGCCACGGCGGCAGCAGTGCGTAAAGCCGAGGTGGATCTAGTCACGGCAAAAAACGCAGTGACCAACGCTCGCCTGAATCTTGCGCTGGCTACCAGCGTGAATGACATAGCCATTGCTGAGAGGCTGCTTGATGCGGCCAAGGCCAAGGCGCTCGCGGCGAGTGCTGCACTTTCTGGGGCACGCGGAGCTGAAGCGACTGCGGCAACGCTCGCCGCATCCGCTACAACTGCTTACGGCTTTGCTCTACGGGCAGCAAGCGCGGCTGGCGCCGGCTTAGTACGTGCCGGCTCGGGATTGCTCGCACTGCTTGGAGGGCCTGTCGGGCTGGCATTCATTGCGGGAGCTGTTGCGCTTTCGTTCGTTGATTTCAGCAGCAAATCGGACAAGCTGAAGGGGGACCTGAGCAGCCTGGGTACCGCTGTCGATCAAGTACGGCTTGAGTTCAATAAGTTAAATGCGGACCAGCAGCAAAATCAGGTGAATGTCTGGCGCGACAAGCAGCTGGGCGCCACGATGGCCGTGGATAACGCTTATGCCGATCTAAAGACGTCCGTCCAAAGTGGACTCGTCGACATCTCCAACATTGAAATGGTCGATCTGGCAAAAGTCGCCGATCAGGTTCGCAGCTACGATGCCTTTATTGAAAAGCTGGATGAGGCAAAAGCGAATGGCGAAGCATTGGGGCCAATCCTTCGCGAAGCAGCCTCCAGTGGGCAGATCAGTCCGGCACAGCTGAAAAGCTGGGAAACGCAAGCGAGCGTCGTGGCAGACGCGGACGTTATATTGCGCCAAGTTAACGATAGGTTGGCACTTCAGAGCGATATTTTAGCCCGCAACACGGCCGAGGCTAATGCCAATAACATCGCCAAAGCTGGCTTTACCGGGGCCGGGCAAAAGTATCTCGATACGCTGACAAAACAGCTCGGAAGCCTGCAAGACAATGGCGATGCGGTGAAAGAGGCGAACCGCTACATCGCAGAACATGCCGATCTTTCCGAGACTGACCGTGTTGCCATTGTGTCGACTGCGACGGCTGTCAAATCGCAGGTCACCGCCAATAAGCTGCTGATAAGCAGTCAGCGCGAAAGCAACAAAGAAATTTCGGCGGCCGCTGCGGCTGCGCAAAAATTGCTGACCGCTTTCGAAAACTCGGCGGAGGGATATGAGCGAGAAATTGAGCTGATCAACACCACCACCGATAAGCGAAAAAAGGCGAGTGAAGTCTCTCAGCTGGCCTTCGAAATTGAGTCAGGAAAGTTGGTTGGGATCAATGCTGAGCAGCAGGAGCGACTTAAAGGGCTTGCTGCCGAGCTGGACATCAAGAAGCAGTTAAAGCAAACCAACGAGGACGCCGCCAAAGTTGCAGCGTTTGCGTCCGCGCAGGACATTGCCTACCAGACCCAGAAAAACGGTTTCGACCTGGAGCTGGCTGGGGCGGGCATGGGTGACAAGGTCAGGGATCGACTGAAGCAAGACCTTGCGATTCGTCAACAATATGCGCAGGACATTAAAGACCTGCAAGAACAGCAGAACAGCGGTGCCATATCAGATGATGTTTACGCTAAAGAGACGGACTTGCTTAGCGAAAACCTCGATAAGCGCATGGAGCTGCAAGAAAAATACTATGAGCGTCAGGACCAAGCACAGAACGATTGGCTTGATGGCGTTTCTGAGGCGTGGACGAACTATGCCGATACGGCGAGTGATTACGCGCAAATCGTAAACGATCAGGTATCAAGTCAGCTCGATACCCTGCAAGGCAGTTTCGGCGATGCCATTTCAGCAATGATTCTTGAGAACCAGAGCCTTGGCGATTCGTTCCGGAACATCGTCGACAGCATGGTGACTTCGCTGGTCAAAGGCTTGGCCGACATGATTGCGCAATGGCTAATCCATCAAGCCATAAAACTGGTTATTGGTGGAGTTGGTGATACCGCAGCCATCGCCAGTGCAGGCATTACAGGTACTGCAATCGCTACGGCGTACGCGCCTGCTGCCGCCGCCGCTTCGCTCGCGTCCTTTGGTGGCAACTCTGTTCCAGCCATTGCCGGTATTTTGGCAACCAACGCCGTTGCCAAAGGCGCTGCACTCTCGGGTATGGCGCACGACGGTATCGACTCTGTACCGCAAGACGGCACCTGGCTCCTGCAAAAGGGCGAGCGCGTCACAACTGCCCAGACCAGCGCAAAGCTGGACAAAACCCTTGCGGGTATCGAGTCATCAGGTGGCCAGGGCAACAGCGGGCGCCAATCAGTAGTCAACCAAACCATCAACGTCCAGGGTCGTGTAGACCGCCGCACCTCTACACAGCTCAACAATGACGCTGCCCGCAAACAACGTATCGCTCAAGCGAGGCTTGGCTGATGTTCAACGAAACCAGGCTGTTGGACTGCGTCTCTTACGGGTCGCAGTTCGGGCAGGAATTCAAAACACGAATCACCCAGTTGCGCAATGGGCGTGAGCGCCGTAATGCGGATTGGGCTCTGCCATTGGGCAGATACAGCGTGACCTACCAGGCGCTAAAGCCTGAGGACCATCTATTGGTTCGCGGCGCACACATGGCCTGTATGGGAAGTCTGATCGCATTCCGGTTCAAGGATTGGACGGATTATCTCGGCGAACATGAATTGATTGGGGAGGGCACCGGTGTTGCACAGACCCTTGCCCTGTCGAAGTCTTATGCCTTTGGTCCCATCAGCTTTGCCCGTCCGATTACCAAACCGGTGGCCGGGACGATCGTTATTTATGAGGGTGGCCAGCCGGTAGCAGCCAGTGTCAATTACACGACCGGCATGGTCACCGTCACGGCCCCACCGGGTTCGCCGATCACCTGGTCAGGCGAGTTTGATGTTCCGGTTCGCTTTGAATCTGACCGTCTCGACTGCGACCCCATCGCCCGATTCAGCAATGGGTATGTGCTGACCGCAGATGTTGACCTTGTGGAGGATCGCCAGTGAGAACCATTCCAACAGCCTTACGCGCTCACTTGCAGCAACCCGTCACCACGACCTGCCGCATCCTTCGCTTCATCTTGGCTGACGGCCGCATCTTTGGCCTGACCTCGCTTGACCGGGATGTTGTGTACGAGGGCGTCACCTATTCATCGGTCAACGGCTTTGACTCGAGCGTGATCGCCACGGACGCCGGACTGAGCGTCGATAACTCGGAAGGCTATGCGCTGCTGTCGGCAGATGCCTTGGGCATTACTCTTGAAATGGTGGTCTCTGGCCAGCTCGACAATGCCCAGTGGGAAATGCTGCTGGTCAATTATCGCGACCTGAATATGGGTCACATGATCATTGATGCGGGCGACACCGGGGAGGTTACGACCCAGAGTGGTGTGGCTTACATGCCTGAACTGCTCAGTTACGCAATGCGCTTGCGCCAAGCAATCGGTCATGTGGACAGTCGGACCTGCCGGGCAACTTTCGGCACTCCAGCCAACACACAGACCGGCTGCGGCGTGAATGCGGAGGTGCTGTGGATGTCGGCGGCCGTGACGGGCATGGGTGATGAACCACGCCGAGTATTCGCAGACAGGGCGCTCCTGCTGACCCCTTCGCCGATCCCTGGCCGCATCCGCTGGACTGGCGGCCGCAATGCCAGTGCCAGTCGCTTGTATCAGATCGAGGCGTACAGCTCGGTGTCTGGAACTATTGGCCTACTTGAGCCGCTTCCGTTCGACGTGCAGGTCGGCGACACCTTCGACATCCGCCGCGACTGCCCCAAAAACCCTACGGCGTGCACTGCGTTCGGCAACTTCATCAACTACAAGGGCGAGCCACTGATTCCGATTGGTGACGGCGTCCCTCTGTTAACACCGGGTGGCCAGATAGCAGGCGGTTTCGTTGGTTCGCAGGTGGTCGAATGACGCCCGCTGAGCTTCGCGTTGCCGAGGCCCGCAGCTACATCGGCGTGAAATGGCGCCATCGTGGCCGCAAGCCCTGGTCGCTGGACTGCATCGGTCTGGTGATTCGCGCGGTGGCCGCCGGCGGGCTCGAGATGGTCGACCGGCAGAACTACGGCCGTGAGCCGTGGAATGACGGCTTGCGGCAAGAAATGCGCGACCAGCTTGGCGAGCCAGTAGAGGCATGGCAGCCGGGCGATATCGCGCTGATCAGTTGGGATGGCGGCGCCGAGCCTTCACACGTCGGCGTCATTGGTGATTACCCGGGCGGACTGTCCCTGATTCACTCCTACAGCCTGGTTGCGGTCTGCGAGCACCGGATCGACGAGGCCTGGCACAAACGCATCATTGAGGTTTATCGACCATGAGCCTCAGCGCAACGCTCTTTGGTCGCGACAGCGCGATATTCAAGGCCACCAACATCCTCGGCCTGGGCATTCCAGGCTGGCTGGACAGGAAGTTCGGTGCCAAGCCACTGCAAGGCGCATCGCTGGGTGAGATGGCATCGCAGACCAGCAAGGAAGGGGTGGCCCGTCCGATCATCTGGGGCATCGTCCGGCCCATTGGCGGCAACATCATTGCCACCTCCGAGCCGATCATTCGTCAGATCGAATCCGAAACAGACAGCGGCGGGAAGGGCGGGGGTAGCAAGAGTAAAAAGACGATGGTCAATGCGGTCTATCGCACCTACGCAATTCGTATCTGTGAGGGGCCAATTACCGGCATACGCCGTGTCTGGCGCAACACGAAGCTGGTGTACGACGGGCGCGGCAATGCCTGGGGCGCGACCAATAATGGTGTGTTCCTGACCAAGGCCACTTTCTACCTGGGCGGCTGGGATCAGCTTCCATCGCCGGCGCTGCAATCGATCTTCGGCGTAGCTGCGGTCACGGCTCACCGTGGTACCTGCTACATGACGATGAGTGACGAAGACCTGACCGACCTAGGCGGTGCAATTCCGCAGTTCATTTTCGAGGTTGAGCGCGCCGAGGGCATGCCGCTTACATCGCGTATTTATCCGATTGAGGATATCCAGGCAGTCCAGGAAAACGGTACGGTTGGTTTGCGCGGGGCACCATTTATCAATCGGGTTGAGGGTGTCGATTCGGGCGAATCATTAGTCACGGGTTCGATGCGTTCAATGCTTCAAACGTATCGAAACTATGCGCCTGAGGGCACCCAGCTTATCGCTGAAACATTGATACGCGCCGAACTGCGTTCAATACTTAAAGCGTATCCGAATTATGCGCCAGAAGCTGTAAATGATAGCGGTGTACTTGTTAGTGGCACGCTGACTCGAACGCTTATACGTTACGCAAATTATGCGCCAGAAGCTATCGTCACTGGCGAATCTATACAGCGTGGGAGTTTAGGCTGATGTGTGTAGTTAAACTAAATACAGAGCAGGCTGTTGAGGGTTGGTTTTCTGTCGAGAAATTTAAAGTCGATAGTAATGGAAATGAGATTGAAGGTTCACGCCACAAGCCTGTTCCAGATTTCAGGAATCTTATCACCAACGCTGGGCTAGATAGGATGGGCGCATACGCTGACTGGCTATGGTATTGTCAAGTTGGCAGCGGGTCTACTATTGCCAACGTATCCGACACAACACTAGCGGCCCGTGTTGGAAGTGCTAGCGGCCCCACCCCTGTACAGGCCATGCAATCAACAGCGCCGTACTACATCAGCGCAACAACGACATACCGATTTGCAATTGGTACGGCTGTCGGCAACTTGTCGGAAGTTGGCGTTGGCTGGGCTGAAACCGGGTCGCTATTTAGTCGTGCACTTATCGTCGATGGTTCGGGTGTCCCGACAACGATAACCGTATTGCCTGACGAAATTCTGGATGTAACGTATCAATTCCGTTGCTACGCGCCTACTGCTGATGTGATGGGCACTATCGTATTGCGCGGCGTTACCCATACATGGACTTCACGCGCAGCAATGGTTACATCAATGAACATATACCAGGGTTGGTATATGCCGCGCGGTGCTTGGCTTATGAGTAACCCTGGTGTGCATCAGGCTACAGACGGAACAATTGGCCCTGTTACTGGCGCGCCTACCGGCGACGTGACAGCCGCATCATCTATCTCAGATGCCGCGTATTCATCAGGGAGCTACGCACGTGAAGGGACGTTAACGTTTGGTTTGAACCAAGCGAACTACGCTACTGGCATCGGTGCAATAATTACTGTGCATGGTATTGGTGTTAGTCAAATTTCGTTTTCGCCTCAGATTATGAAAACTAGTGAAGACGTATTGACGCTAGTTGTCAAACACTCATGGGCAAGGAAAACCCTGTAATGATGCCCGATAACGTGCTTTCGTCTCAGACAGTGCGCGGCAATATAGTGGGCGCCCGTGCGCTCGCTGTAACACCTATCGTCGATTATGAGGACGGTGGCGTAGCGCTTAACGACTCGACCCGTGGCAATCAGTACCAAATCTGGCAGGCGCTGCTAATCAAGGATCAAGTGCTTATAAGCGCGCCAAACACGCCAGAATTCGTGATGTTTGCGGGGCCTGGCCTGACGGAAATTAGCCTGACGTTCGATCAGAACATGCGCCCTGTGCTGGCATTCATGCAAAGCGGTGTGGCGCGTTATCGCTGGTATGACCCAACTGTTGGCGCGCAGATCGTTACCGACCTCCCGGCAGGCTCAATCACGCCAAAGGTCATTCTCGACGACAAGCGCCAAACCCAGACCAGCAACTGCGATGTGATCCTCGCCTATGTGCGCGCTGGTGGGTTGTATTACCGCCAACAGCGCGACCGCTACCAGATTGAACGACTACTCACTGACGGCGTAACCACCAGCCTGCTGCGGATTGGCTTTAGCGATCAGTTGCGTCTTCAATTCATGATGGAGGTTGCCCGGTGAGTCTGCCTCCTGAGTGGACAAGACCTGGCCTCGGCCTGGCTCCGCTGGAATCAAGTTGGGCCGTTTCATCCATTGTTGCCGAGATCTGCCAGCGCGCAGGTATTCCGCCCGCCAAGATCGATTTGGCGGGCCTCGGCGGGATGTGCGACGGGTTCAGCATGACCAGCGAATATGGGGCCTTCACCGGGCTTGAAAACCTCGGCAATGTCTTTCTGTTCGATGCGGCCAACTGGGACGGAGCGTTGCATTTCGTGCCTCGCGGGCGCCCTGTAATTGCCACGATTGAAATTGGCGACCTGATCGACGACGGTGAAGACATCCAGAAGCTGACCCGGCGTGATGCTATCGATATCCCGCGAGTGCTCAGCCTGCAGTACTTCGACATCGACGGCGGCCTTCAGGCTGATATACAGACCAGCGACCGCAGTTTGGACAGCCGGTCGAAGTCAGAGGCGCAATCGGAAACCACCGTACTCATGCGTGCCGACGACGCTGCTCGTTCGGTGGTGGTGACGCACAAGGTCACCATTGAAGAGCAGCGCGGCGAGTACGCATTCAGCTTGCCGGATTCATGGTGCTGGCTGTCAGTAGCGGACACCATCACGCTTGACGGCGAGCGCCTGCGGATCACCTCAGTGGAAATCGACGAGGGATTCCAGAAGTACAAATGCTCGTTCGACCGAGCCAGCGCATACATCTCAAGCGTTATCGGCATTCCTGCTGCACCACAGACTGAGCCGCCGACACTGGTGGTGGGCGATACGGTGTTGCAATTCATCGACAGCCATATCCTGCGCGATTCGGACGACCGTCTTGGCTACTACATGGCTGTATCCGGCACTTCGCCTGCGTGGGATGGCGCCGTGATTGAGCTGTCGCTTGATGGTGGGGCGAACTACATCGACCGTTCCAGCGGCAGCATACGGGCGACCATGGGCTCGCTCATTGCTCCGCTCGGTGATCACAGTCGCCCGGTTACTTCCGATCTGCAGAACACAGTCAGCGTGAAACTGCTGCGCGATGACGTCGACCTGCAAAGCACCAACCTGGCCGGGATGATGAATCGTCTGAATCTGGCATTGGTCGGCAACGAAATCATCAACTTTGCCGAGGCCGACGAAACCAGTCCTGGCACTTGGGACTTGAGCAACCTGCTGCGCGGGCGGAAGGGGTCACCCGTCTCTGCGCATCCCGTAGGTGAACGGTTCGTGATGCTTCAGCGCAATCGCCTGTTCTTCATCGATGCGGAGATGTTCAGCCTCAACCGTGCGCTGACCTTCCGCGTCACTACCAGCGGCGGTTCGGCTGGAATCGTCTCGACCCACACCTTCGTTGGAATGTCCCAGGCCGAGCAGGCTCCGGCCTATCTCACTGCGCACCGAGTGGGCAGCAATATTGTGATCGCATGGCAGGGAATCGGAAGAGTCGGAGGCGGGGCGAACGTGGCCATGGGCACGTTCTTCAAGGGCTTTCAGGTGACGATTAACGGCGCAACCCAAACAACTATCGCAAGGACTCTCACCATTCCAGATCCAGGCGGCAGCGTGACCATCAGCGTTGCGCAAATCAATCAACTGACCGGCACCGGTCCCGCAACGGCGCTCACCCTATGAACACGATAAGCAACGCGATCCCCTTTGTACCAGAGAACACCATAGATCCAGCGGCCGGGATCAATAACGCCCTGATCGCTATCGACGTGCTGTTGCAACTCGCTTTCGTAAGCGTCGGCTTGAACGCGCCTGCAGCGTCACCTGCTGACGGTGCACGCTATGCAGTCGGTACGGCGCCAACGGGTCTGTGGGCGGGTAAGGCGGGCATGATCGCAAGCTGGACAACGGCACCTGGATTTTGGACCTTTCAGGCGGCTCGGTATGGCTACAACTTGGCAGACTCAATCCTGTATGTGCGGAACGGTAACCTATGGGCGCCGGCAGCCGCTGCAGGCTTGAGCAACCCAATGACTACACCGGCCGACCTGATTATTGGCGGCGTTGCTGGTGCACCTATGCGACTTGCTGCGGGTGTAACCGGGCAAGTCTTGACGCGCACAGCTAAAGGCCTGGAGTGGGCAGCACCTTCAACGTACGGAACAGTTGTGATCGAGGCAGCCACGGCGCGAACCTTGATCCTTGCGGATGCTGGCACATACCTGCGAATGACTGGCGCAGCCCCTGCGATCACGGTGCCTCTGCAGGCAACTATTGCGTGGGTCGACAACACCGAGATAACGATACGTCACGCAGGTGCGGGAACGCTGACGTTGGCGCCCGCATCGGGTGTAACGCTCAATACCCCTAATGGCGGCACGCTGACCATGGCAGCGGCTATGACCGTCACGCTCAAGCGTGTAGCGATCAACGTTTGGGACGTACTCGGCCAGACGGTGGCCGCATGATTGCTGGGAAATACGCGAGGTTGGCGGGGCAGTCTCGCCCACATCTACAGGCGCTACAACAGCCTGCTGGGCAACGTGATGTGCAAGCAACACCACTCAACAATCTCGAACAGAAGTGTATGGCAACGTAAGTAGTACCTGGATTGGTAACGTCAGAGACCAGTAACAACGCTGACAGCAGCACAGGTTAAGTCGAACACCGCCCCCGCCACTGAGCGGGTTTTTTTCGCCTGGAGAAAAGTGATGACTGCAACAGATCGCGACAGAGACGTGGTGGCCCGAACACTTTGGGGTGAAGCGCGCGGGGAGGGCTTCGCCGGAATGATCGCCGTGGCCTGGTCTATCCGCAACAGAGTGGATACCGACCTGCACAATGACGGCAAGCCCGACTGGTGGGGCGAAGGCTATATCGGCGTCTGCCAAGCCCCGTGGCAGTTCAGCTGCTGGAACAAAAACGACCCGAACTATCCATTCCTGATCGGCGCGAAGCCGATCCCTTCTGGTGAGTTTGCGACTTGCCAGAGTGCGGCGGCGACGGTGATCGATGGTACGGCGCCAGATCCAACTGGCGGTGCGACTCACTACTACGCCACGACCATGCCCAAGGCCCCAGCGTGGGCGTCGAAGGCCAAGCAGACCCTGAAGCTGGGGCATCATATTTTCTTTAAGGATGTGCCATGAGCTGCCTATCCAGAGTGCTGCGATCCAGCGCCGATTATGGCCTGATGTTCTGGTGCCCAGGCTGCGATGGCGCGCATCGCATCCAGCATGGTGCCGGATCTGGCCCGCGCTGGGGTTGGAATGGAAACGCTGAGAAACCAACCTTCACGCCGTCGATTCTGGTGAGCTATCCAGCCAACCCGGATGCGGGGGAAGAGTTCAAGGAGTGGCGCACCGCCCGGATATGTCATTCGTTCGTGACTGACGGCCGCATCCAGTTTCTTGGCGATTGCACGCACGGCCTGGCTGGCCAGACCGTGGATATTCCTGATTGGGACGAGGAGGGGCTATGACGGACTCCGCGTGGAAGTTGATCGGACTGGGCTTGGCCATCGCACTGCTGCTGGCGCTGGGTGCCGGTTGCGGAGCATGGCTGGCATCAGGACATTATCGACCGCTGCTCGACACCGCTGAGACAGATCTAGCCTCGGCCAAGACCGTCAATGGCAACCTGCTAGCGCTTACCACTGAGCAGGGGCTGGCGCTTGGTGGGTTGGTGCAGGCGGGCGAGAAACGACAGGAGGCCGCCAAAATAGCAGTGGCTACGGCGAAGGAAGAGGCGAAGCCTGACTATGCTGCGGCAAACACGATTCAGCAGGGACATACAGGCGGTGACCCGGCCATGGCTGCGGCGTCGATCATTGATCAGGAACTAGGGTTATGAGACTGCTGCTGATGGGGGTGGTGTTTTTGCTGGCGGGATGCGCTGGGCAGGAACCCGAAATACGCACTGTGCGAGTGGAGGTTCCAGTGCAGGTTCCGTGCAAGGCACCAATCATTGCGGCGCCGGTGTTCGCTGCGGCTGGCTTGAAGAAAGCGGATTCGCTCGAGGTGAAGGTGAGGGCGCTGCTGGCTGAGCGTCGGCAGCATATCGGTTACGAAAAGGAGTTAGTCGCGGCGGTGAGCGCTTGCCAGTAAAGCTCGACTTCTACGACTGAATGTTAATTTTTTCGTAAGCGTCTACCCAACATACCTTGCGTGGTTATCCCCAAGTAACTCGGTACTCTCGTCACTGAAAACAACGAAACTTTCACATCTATCCGACAGAGGCCAGACAACTGGGTGCTTACTCTGGGCGCTGCCATAGGTTGATATCGAGGAGGGTAAGCAAAGCAGTCCTGAGAGCGGGGACTCGAAGGGTAACGTTGACGTAATCGCAATGACTAAAAACGCACGTGAGATCCATTCATTCAGGAGTTACCTATGTCCATCGGATCCGTATCAGCTTCAAATCCAGTGACTATCAACGGGCTAAGTTCTGCCCAAAGTCAGCCTCAGGCGAAAGCAAATCAGGCAACGGCCTCTACCACAGCCAGTAATGTCGCAGCAGCGCTGAAAGAAGCTACTGAGACTGCCGCGCAAACCGCTCAAGAGGCGGGGCATGGTGATCGTCAGGCACAGCGTTTGATGCAAAAGCAGAACCACACGGCAGCCCCGACGGCTGGTGTTGTGAATGGTAACGGGCAGATAACCGGCGAGACCATAAACACTAAAGCGTAATCTCCCGGATGCACTGCAAAAGGCTGGCGAACCCTGTGCGAGCAAGGTTTTCCAGTTGCATTCAACGCACAGTAATACGCCACTTCTGCTACGTGCTTGAGACTTCCTGGACCTAAGCCTGATAGTCGTACGCGTCCGGGCATCCGGTCTTGCGCAACTAAACCGGTTGTCATCTATGCGGCAGCAGTTAGGCAAGGGTGATGGCGTCCGCTTAAAAATACGCCTGCACAATCGTCCTTAATGCTGGGGGCCGGTAGGTGTATTCCCCGGACGGATACCGAAAAATTAGCATTTAGCCCGTGCGGGTGCGCTTCCTGTTGATCTTTACGCCGTTACACCTGATGTAAAGCTGGTCGTTCGGACCGAACCCCGTTATGGGGGATTCCGCCTTTCGTCAAGCGTGAGTCATTGTCAACTTGCGCAAAATCGAAGGATCTGAAAATTCACCGTGTACTTTCGTTAGGCTTCGATCGTTTAGCTTGTTCTTTCTTATGGTTCTTCATATCCAGGCGGACACCCCAGGCAAGTATGGCCACTCCGAAAATAGCGACGAGGATGATTTGTGCGGCAGGCATAGTGATATTCCATGAAAAGTTCTATTGATTACATGGTCATCAGCTACGAACAAGTCCGATAGGATTACAGAATGTTTCTCATTTTACGGGAGGAAGTTGTGAGGCCGGTCTTAGGTTCTGAGCATTGGTGGGGTACGAGCGCTTGTCGATATGAGATTGTGTCCGGTCGGCAGGACGCCGGGGGAGGGATTGCGCAAAACCTCCGCTACAGGCCACGGTTTACCGTTTGCATAAGCACACAAAAGCGGATAATTTGTCACTCTGAATATGGTATTTATTCCTTATTAAACAATATGTTATGCGTATTTAATCCCAGTATGGAGGCTAGGGCTCGAGTGTTCGAATCACTTAGTCATCTATGTCCAGCCAGCTCAGTGCGAAGCGTTGAACCGGAATGCGGAGATAGCCACCGTCAGGAAGAGCAATCCGGTCGGGCCGGAGCCGCTCAACCCGTTGCTCGATGTCAGGCTGTCAGGAATGGCTACCGGTGGATTCGCGCTGAGTTGGGTAATGGCACTGACTTGCCCACCCGTTAGCATTCGACCTGACCAGCCTTTTGCATCGGACTTGACCGGCAGAAGTCGACTCATAGCTGCTCGTTATGGTTTCCAGGATATTAGAGACGCTTCACAATCCAGCACAAAAGCTTCACGTTTTACCTCTCCTGAATTCATAGAATAACTGCAACGCTTGAAACGAGAGGCAGAGAGCCAGCCAC
>ERZ1463034.47-NODE-47-length-40664-cov-34.998793_pt1 | contig 40664 bp, 38 predicted proteins | sample MGYA00564480_ERZ1463034 | MGnify/ENA primary metagenome ERZ1463034 (study PRJEB39244, sample SAMEA3635122) | Helicobacter pylori | study: EMG produced TPA metagenomics assembly of PRJEB11511 data set (Assembly of a 5300-year-old Helicobacter pylori...
ACCTAAAGCCCAGCAAAATCAGGGTCTTAAATTTAATCATCTGTCGCAGTTTGCGACACTCAAACTGCCCACCGTTTTCAACCGATCAAATAATAATTATTTAAATCAATCAGTTAACCCGTCAAGTCGACTTGGCACAGCCGTTGCGAAAGACCTCGCATCCACTCGAATAACAAGAGGTCACTCCTATGCTGAACCATTCATCCCTGCTACCCGCCACTGTTGCCTTTATAAAACGTGTACCCCGCATGCTGATCAATGGCGAGTGGGTCGAGGCCGCCGACGGCAACGTCATGACGTTGCATAACCCCGCCAGCGGTGAAGTGCTCTGCACTGTGCCCTGCGCGACGCCGGACGATGTCGATCGCGCGGTACTCGCAGCTCGCCACGCGTTTGATGACTCGGCCTGGAGCCGGACCCGGCCCCGTGAGCGGCAGAACCTGCTGTGGAAACTCGCCGACCTGCTGGAGCGCGATGCCGAGCTACTGGCCCAGCTTGAATGTCTGAACAATGGCAAGAGCGCGGCGGTAGCGCGGGTCATGGATGTGCAGCTGTCCATCGACTTCTTGCGCTACATGGCCGGCTGGGCGACCAAAATCGAAGGTTCCAGCGTCGAAGTTTCGATGCCCTTGATGCCCAACGATCAGTTTCACAGCTTTATCCGCCGTGAGGCCGTGGGTGTGGTGGGCGCTATCGTTGCCTGGAACTTCCCGCTGCTGCTGGCCTGCTGGAAGCTCGGCCCAGCCCTCGCGACGGGCTGCACCGTGGTACTCAAGCCCGCTGACGAAACGCCAATGAGCGCCCTGAAGCTCGCGGAATTGGCACTCGAAGCCGGTTACCCGGCCGGGGTCTTCAACGTGGTGACCGGCACCGGCATCACTGCCGGCTCCGCCCTGACGCACAATCCACTGGTCGACAAACTGACCTTCACCGGCTCCACCGCCGTCGGCAAGCAGATCGGCAAGATCGCGATGGATTCGATGACCCGTGTCACCCTGGAACTGGGCGGTAAGTCACCGACCATCGTCATGGGTGATGCGGACCTCGCGGCCGCTGCCGCCGGGGCTGCCAGCGCCATCTTCTTCAATCAGGGCCAAGTGTGCTGTGCCGGTTCGCGGCTGTATGTGCAGCGCAAGCACTTCGATAACGTGGTCGCCGACATCTCGGATATCGCCAATGCGATGAAGCTGGGTAACGGCCTAGACCCTAGCGTGGACATGGGCCCCTTGATCTCGGCCCGGCAACAAGAGCGGGTGTCGCGCTACATCGAGATGGGCCGTGAGGGCGGTGCGACCATCGCCTGTGGCGGCGAACAGTTCGGGCCGGGATTCTTCGTCAAGCCCACCGTGATCGTCGGTGTCGATCAGAAAAACCCGCTGGTCCAGGAAGAAATTTTCGGACCGGTACTGGTGGCGATTCCCTTCGATGATGAAGCCGATGCCCTGCGTCTGGCCAACGACAGTCCCTACGGGCTGGGCGCCAGCGTCTGGTCAAACGACCTGGCAGTCGTGCACCGGATGATCCCCGGGATCAAGTCCGGCTCGGTGTGGGTCAATTGCCACAGCGCGCTCGATCCGGCGCTGCCTTTCGGTGGCTACAAAATGTCCGGGGTCGGCCGGGAGATGGGCTACGCCGCCATCGAGCACTACACCGAATTGAAATCCGTGCTGATCAAACTGTAAGCCAGCAACACCCTCCGACAGGCTCACTGCCGGAGGGTGTTTAAGGACGGTAGCCCTGGCTGAGCAGCCAACTGCGCACTAGATGCTCCTGTTCTTTCGACAAATCCGCCAGCACCTGCTGCGCGGGCTCTGTTTGCAGGCGAAGGACCAACGGTGCTAGCTCGATGCCTTGCAAGTGCCAGACCCCCAGCGGTTGATCCGCCGTCACCACCACTTCAGCCTCATCCACCAGACCGTCGCGCAATACCGGGGCCCGCTGCAGGCTGATGGCCGCGAAATCAGCCGGTTTGTGCGCCAGATCAGCGTCCGGCCATTGGCGACGCGCCTTCCAGAAAGGTTGATCCTGCCAACGCTGCTCATCGGCATAAAAATCACGCCCGATCCTGGCGAACCGTAAAAACAACTGCTCGACCCGTTGCCGGTGAAACTGCTGGGCCAACGCCGCACGTTCAGGCGCTCGCAATAAGGTGTTGATCACCACCGGGGCCTGGAGCGCCGAGGACAGTGACTGGAAGATACCGTTGCCCGACAGCGGGTCCACCGCCATGGCGGCATCACCGACCCGAATCCAGTTGTCACCGCACACCTGCGGGCAAAGAATGGCCGTGCTGCTGCGGGCATGCAGGTGCACATCAACCTCGGTGCCGTCGGCAAAAAATGCCGTCGCCAGCGCCGATGCCTGGCGCCTCTCCCGACAGTAGTCGAGTAGCTGGGCTTTACCCGGCAATTCGGCGCTGGCCACGTCCACCGTCAGTTGCCAATAGCAACACCCATCGGCCTGGCGCGCCATCCAGACCCAACCCTGCTCGATGCTTTCGACCGCACTCGCGGTCGCCCCCGGCACGCCCTGCCAGCGGTTGAGCAGACTGACGGTTTCCGGCCCGCGCAGACCTTTACCCAGCGCGGGTGCCTGACGACCGCGTGACTCGACCAAAAAGTCCGCCTGAAGATCGGCGTGGCCTTCAATCTGCACCCGATGCCCCGAGGCAGTCGACTGTACCGCCAGCACACGCCCCTCGATCAGCTCGACACCGGCACGCTGCAGATCCTCGCGCAGGCCGCGATCAAACCGTGGGCGATCCAGCAGCCATTCAATATTTTGTGCGTGCTGCTGACCATTCCAGGACACCTGACGCTGGGACGGCAGCGTAGCATCTGCCAGCGCATGCTCCAGGCCCGCCGCACGCAACGCCTCCAACACCCTCAGCGATACACCTTCCAGTGCGGGGAAGCGTCGCCACTCGCTGACTATCGAGACCGGGTAACCGAGCCGGCGCAGGCCCAATGCGACCGCCGCGCCCGCAGGCCCGGCGCCTAAAATCAGAATCGTACTCATGGCCCGACCCGCCGCTCAGGACCACGGTAACGGGCATAGGCCCTTAGCCAATCGATGATCTCCGAGTTAGAGGCGTGCGGTTGTTCAGCCAGATACGCGGCGATATGCCCGCTCAAGGCCGCGCAACCCAGGCTGGCACCGGACTGCCCGGCCAACGTGCCACGCACGCACGCGGCGAAATCCGCCTGGGCGCTGTTAAGCCACGACCAATCCTGCTCACCACAGCGTGCATCACCGGTAACCCGCACGACACCCGGGTAACTCGCCGGAAATACTGCCTCGCCCTGAGCCGGACTTGAGGCGCACAGCAATACCCCACGTTTCAGCGCCGCCGCACAGGCTTCACGCAACAGACTTCGGTCCTGACGCATCCCCAGGCTCAAGTTGATCAGGCGAACTTCGTGTTCAGCCAGCCAATCGATCGCGCTTGAGATTTGCATCGCACTGGTGACCCCACGTTTATCGAAGACCTGGGCCACACAAAATTCAGCCTCGGGTGCGCGTCGGCAAATAGCGTCGATGATCGCACTGCCATGCCCAAGTTCATCCCCCTCCACCTCGTCCTCGAGCAGCCCCTCCTCCACCAGCAAGAAGCGTCGGCTGGCAACAACTCTAGGCTGTTGCGCGGGTGAATGGCCGCTGTCAACGATGCCAATGCGCACAGGCCGCATAAGAGACTCAGACCTCATGGACGACTGTCGACGACGTGAGCACGCCGTCTACCATATGGAAGCGCAGGTCTGCATCCGCCAGCGTCGACGGACGATGACTGATCAGAATCCGTGTTCGTCCGGCAAACAGCTGGTCAATGGCGCAAATGACTTCACGCTCGGTGGCTTCGTCTACCGCCGAGGTGGCTTCATCGAGGACCAGAATCAAAGGGTCTTGCAACAGTGCGCGGGCGATGGCGATTCGTTGTTTCTGCCCACCGGAAAGCTGCTGTCCTCGCTCGCCGAGCGGACTGTCGAGGCCTTCGGGCAGGGACTCGATCAGGCTGTCCAATTGAGCCAGATGAGCGACTTCGGCAATCGCCGCACGGCTGGCGTTTGGCGAGCTGTAGGACAGGTTGTCCGCCAGGCTCCCTCGAAACAGCACAATGTCCTGACTGACCACCGCGATGCGCCGACGTAACTCGAACAGGTCTAGATCACGCAGATCACAGCCGTCGAGCAAGACACGACCGGCTTGCGGGTCCTGGAAGCGTTGCAGCAGATCGATCAGCGTCGACTTGCCCACCCCGGAGCCGCCGCTCAAGGCGACTTTCAGGCCATAAGGGATACGCGCATCAATGCCCTTGAGGATCGCCGGACGCCCCGGATGGCTGAAGTGCACCGACTGAAACCACACCTCGCCCGTGGTGGGCATCGGCAGCGGGTGCTCCGGCGTGCTGACTCCCGGCTTTTCACCGCGCAACTCCATGACCCGGCCGAGGCTCACGGTCATGCGCTGCAGGGCGACATACAGCCCGAGCAGGCTCTGCACCGGGCCGACGGCCATGCCCAGGTACGTAGAGAAAGCGATCAACGCGCCGAGCTGCCAAGTGCCCTGCACCACCCAATAACCACCGATCAGGAACGCGCAGGCCCGAGACAATGAGGTCAAGGTGCCGGGCACCGCCTGGGTGAAGAATTCGGTGACTTGCAGGCGCAGCAGTTGAGTCATGTAGCCCTGCCCCAAGGACTCCAGCCTGCGTGCTTCGCGCTGCTGCTGACCGGACGCCTGGATGAACTTCATCACCGGTAGGGTTTCGACCATGAAGGACGACACGTCCGCCGAACGCTCGCGCAACTGTTTGACCTCATGCGCAACTTTGCGCCGCATCCAGCGCAGCCAGAGGATGTCCAAAGGAATCAACACCACGGCCAGCAGTGACAGTTTCCAGGACAGGGCCAATAACATCGCCACGGCGAAGACCAGACCAATGATGCTGGAGACCGCCGAGAACAGTGAATCGACGGCAAAGCGCTGGACCTCCGCGACATCGCCATCAAGCCGGGACATCAAGTCGCCAATGCGTCGTTGTCCATAGAACGTCGGCGACAGTGTCTGTAAATGCCGATAAATTTCGTCACGCAAGGCGAACAGGATCCGCCCGGACAGTCGCGTGTACAGATAACGGTTGATCCCGGATAACACCGTGCCCAGCAGCCCGGCACCGATCATCAATCCGGCGATCAGCGTCAGCATCGAAAAGTTACGCGCCAGCAAGCCATCGTCAATCAGCAACTTGGTCAGCCAGGGTTGCACCAGCACCAGCAAGGAAGCGCACAGCGACAGGCCCAACAAACCGCCAATGGCCAGGCGATGTGGACGGACGAAGCCGTACAGCCATGTCAACGCGTCGTGGAGTGCCTGCGGGTCCTTGCTGTCGACCAGCCTGACAATCAACCGCTGCATCAGCTGCGCAACTGTTTGAGCTTGCGGTACAGCGTCGCCCGACTGATGCCTAGCGCGTCAGCGGCGGCCGAAACGTTGCCCTGATGACTGTCCAGAGAGTTGCGGATCAACTCGAGTTCATTCTCGCGGATACGGCCGGTTTGAGGACGGTCACAGGCGCTCAGGTCATCAAGCATGCTGTCGGGCAGGTGCTCCAGCCCCAGCTCGCTTTCGCCCTCGTCGCGCATGGCCAACACTGTGCGCAGCACCATCTCCAACTGACGTATGTTGCCCGGCCAGTGGTAGCCCGCCAGTAATGATTGCAAGTCGCTGGAGAGTTTGACCGTCACATTGCCCAATTTGCCCAGCAAGCTGCTCACCAGCGCATCAAAATCGTCACGCTCACGCAAGGCGGGCAACATCACGCTGATGCCATTCACCCGGTAAAAAAGATCCTCGCGGAACTGCTTTTCCTCAACCTGACGCTTGAGATCGCGGTGGGTGGCACAGATCAGTGCGACATCGATATCCTGTTCCTCGCCTGCGCCCAATGGCGCGACCTTACGGTCCTGCAGCACCCGCAGCAGGCGGGCCTGAAGTGCCAAAGGCATATCACCGATCTCGTCGAGGAACAGCGTGCCGCCGTGGGCCTGTTGCAGGCGACCGATCATGCCGCCACGCCGTGAGCCGGTGAAAGCGCCCTCGCGATAACCAAACAATTCGGACTCGATCAACCCTTCAGGGATGGCTCCACAGTTCACCGCGATAAACGGTTTATCACCGCGCACACCCGCCCGGTGAAGGGCCCGGGCGATAACCTCCTTGCCGGTCCCCGTTTCGCCCAGCAGCAAAACGGGCAGCTCGTTCGCCAGCCCTTGGCGTGCCATGCGCAGCGCGCGGGCATACCGACTGTTACCTCCCGCCAGCGCCTCGAGATTGGGTTGCGCGGGGGCCGCTTTAGGCGCGCCCCGAGCCACACTGGCCACGTTAGGCGAGCGTTGTGGCGCGCGCAGGGCTTTATAGAAAAACTCGCCCTTGGCGGTTTGCAAGCTGCCTATGCTGCCTTGCCGCAGACGCGCGAGCAGTTGCAGACCATCGATGCCCAGAAACTCTTCACAGCGCCGCCCCACCAACCCTGCCCGAGGCACACCGAGCAACTGACAGGCATGCGCGCTGACCGCCAGAATCTTTCCGGTCAAATCCAATGCCAGCAGACCCTGCCACGCGGATTCAAGGTATTGGCGACGACTGTGGAAGGCCAGGACGATTTGATCCGGATAGGTCGCGTTGAACACCCGGCTTTCAATCTGGGTGACAGCCATGCACAACAGCGCAGTGCTGTCCTGAACGCGCCCTAAAGGGCCTTCGCGGGTCAGGTCAAGCACACCGAGCAGCTCGCCATGGGGGCTGTGAATCGGCACAGACGTACACGAGAAAGGGCTCAAGCGATCCAGAAAGTGTTCACCACAATCGATCAACGTCGGACGAGCATCGACCAGCGCAGTGCCCAAGGCATTGGTGCCGCGAGCCGCCTCACTCCAACAGGCACCCAGGGCGATGTCTTGCAAGCCGCTGCCTTTAAGGTCATCGGCGCGCCCCTCAAGGGCGAGAATGGTGGCGTCGGCATTGGCCAGAATAATCAGCCCTTCCTTGCCTTGCTGAGCCGCCAGATAGTCGATCTCCGGCGTCGCAGCGTCGATAAGCAAGCGATTGCTCGCCAACAGCAACTCAAGACTGGCCGTCGACTCCAGCGCGAGTTCGTGCTTGCTATTGAAATGCACACCGTGGCTAAGACTGCGCCGCCATGAGGCATCAATTTCGGCCCGCAGCACCCCATCGGGCACTTCACCTTCGCCGTGCAGTGTCTCCCGGGCCAGCCGGGCTTCGCTTTGTAACTCAGCGTTTATTGTTTTTATTAGCGACATTCAGCGCTCCGAATCGGTCCGCCCAGTGCATCCCCGAGCCACTCCCGGAGCTGGCGACGAGACACGCAAGCTGTTGAGAATGTCTACACCCGGTTCAGGTGGCAGTAAAGAAAAGTTTGCCCGGTCAGGCAGGTGTTCTCTGCAAAGAGCAAAACCTGAGCCACTGGCAAAAGCACGTAGCTCATTATTTACGTTAACGTAAAGGTAATAGCAAGTACCGGCTAACAGCCCTTCACGTCGGGTCTGCCTATGGAGTGACAATTTCAAAAATCGCACCCTCGATACCCAACACCTCGCGACTGTCCGAATAGATGCCGACGCCTTTTTCCCAGACGTTCTTGATCGAGTTGTCTGCGCAGCGAATCCGGTACCTGAGTTCGTAGGGCTGGTACCGGGACAAGGCGTATTGAACCTCACGCCAGACGTAATCCGCATCGTCGGGGTGGATCAGGCTGTTGTAGGTGCAGTCGTGGCTGTCCATCAAGCGCTCGGCGGGATAACCGGTGAGCTGCAGACAGCCGGCGCTGACGAACTCCATGGTCCAGTCGTGGTTATTGCGGCCGCGATAAATCAGGCCGGGCATGCTGTCCAGCAGGCTGAGGGCGCTGCGCTGACTGGCTTGCAAGGCAATCTCCCGGCGCTTGTGCTGGGTGATGTCGTTGACCACCAGATAAAACCTGACATCACGCCGTTTCAGGCTGATGTCGAACCAACGCAGCTCACCTTGGGGATGCACGAAACGCAGGCGCTGATTGAAGGAAATATCAGGGCGGCGGCGTAATTCATACAACGCCTGCCGCCACAGGGAACGGTCTTCCTGATGCACGTATTCAACCATATTGCGTTCATCACCCGGCAACTCCATCAGGTCGGCCCAGGCGGCGTTGTAGTGGGTGATCTCGCCTTTGTCAGTGAGTTCGAGCAAGGCGATGGGGAATACATCCAGATACTGCAGTGCCTGGCGGGTGAATATTGACTCAAGCGTTGTCGCGCTGTGCTCGGCCATCAATGCCGCTCCTCTTTTCTCATTGATGCAGCCTTGTGCACCCAGGCTGCCAGCTCCAGTCGCGAACGCAGATTGAGCTTCTGCAACAGGTTCTTCACGTAGATTTTCACCGTGCCGTCGCTGATACCCAGCTCACGACCTATCTGTTTATTGCTCATGCCCGAGGCGATCAATGCCAGCGTTTGTGCCTCGCGATCAGTCAGGCCGCAGTCTTCCACCCCGTCCAGCGCTGCATCGGCACTGATGTCGTTGTGCCCGGCCAGCAGCGAGACCAGACAGTCATCCAGGACAATCGCGCCTTTGCTGCAATTGCGCATGTACGCCAGCAGCGCTTCCGGCTCGGTTTCCTTCAAGACATAGCCGCTGGCGCCCAGGCGTAAGGCAGTCAGCAACTCGCCGCGATCCATCGAAGCGGTCAAGACCACAATCTGGCACTCGAGCCCCAACTGCTTCATCTCGTCGAGCACCTGCAAACCACTCAAGCCCGGCATATGCAGGTCCAGCAGGACCAGCTTGGGCGCCAGGCGCAGGGCCAGGTTGATCCCTTCCCTGCCGCTGGCGGCCTGGCCCACCACATCGAAGTCATCGCTGGCGGCAAACAATTGCGCCAGCCCTTTGCGGAACAAGGGATGGTCATCGATCAACAATAAGGTCGTGCTGCTCATCGAAGCGCCTCAGTGGGTCGTCATTGTTCTGGATAAGGCTCAGGTGCACGCGAGCGCCGTGAGGACGGATAGTTTCGATGGACAGCTGTGCGCCGATGGTCGAGGCGCGCTCACGAATGATCGCCAGGCCATAATGATTCTCCTCCAGCGACGCGGGGCTCAAGCCGATGCCGTCATCTTCGACAGTCACCGAAATCTCGCCTTGCGGCGTCTGGCGCAGTTCGATCCGCACATGCCGGGCGTGGGAGTGCCGCACCACGTTGGCCAATGCTTCCCGGATGATCTGTAAAATTTGCAATTCGGTTTCCGGGTACAGCGCATCTTCGGTCAAACGATTGTCCAGCTCGAACACGATGATGCAGCGTCGGGAAAACTCGGCCACGGAATCAGCCAATGCCTGACGCAGCGAGCGTCCATCCATGGTCAGGCGAGCGCTGGTGATCAGCTCGCGCACCTGGCGTTGAAGCTGGCTCAACCCGCCGCGTAAATCGGTCAGCAGAACGGCAGCCTGCTCGGGCTCACGCAGTGCTGCCTGCATCAGGCTGGCCTGAAACGACAGATAGCCCAATTGTTGTGCAACCGAATCGTGAAGTTCGCGCGCCAATGCACCGTGCTGGAACGTTGCCTCTTTGCGTTGCTGCTCACGCTTGTGACACAGCAACTGCATCGTCACCCCCACCACCCGTGCCGTTTCCCCCAACAAGCCATGAAACCCGCGACTGGCAGGGTATGGCGTGTCCAGCAACAAGACTCCGCGCTTGCCGGGTGCAGTGCCCGGCAGAGCGGTCAGCAATCGATGACGCCCGCGGCGCTGGCACGCCGGACACGCCAACGGTGCTTCAGCCATCTCGCCGTCGCGCCACGGGCAACTGGAGACCTCATCACACGGGCTGACCATCGCCCGGCGCTTGGGACCGAAGTCTTCGCCAGGCAACAACACCCCCAGCTTGCTACCAGGGTTCAGCGCTTCGAATCGGTCGAGAAAATGGGGCAAAGCATCGTCTGCGCGTGCCAGGCATAGCGGCAGTTTGGCCAGCAAGGCGCGCACGTCGTCCACCTGACGTGGTCGCGTGCGCAGGAACCATTGGCCCAACCACCCGGGTCGCATTGGAGCTTTCAATGACATCCGCCTGCCCTTTGGAAATCTATGGCGTTTGCCGAGCAACTTCCATGCCTTCGCGGTGATTAGCGGCGGACTACTCCAAAAGAGATATCTCTTTTTCTAGATTGAGCAGTAATTCCTTTTGGGAAACTATCTTCCCCACCAGGAAACAACGACACCGATCCTGCGCACGGTAAATCACCGAAAAGCAGCGCACCAGGCTAAGGCCAAACGCCCGGCCTGCGCACCAGATCAGGACGTTCAATCGACCGATTTTGAAATACTGAACCACCAGGAGGGCTGCAATGACTGAGACACAAAGCGCTGCGCCGTACAGACCGCATAGTGTGCCGGTGTACCGCGAACCGATGCTGCGTACCCATGCACTGCATCACATTCTGGTGACGCAGTCCGCCACTTCAAAAGCGCTCGGGCACTTGATCCAGCACTTTGATCACACCACGCTGCCCGCCCCCCGAGTGCTCTGCGCCGGAGTAGATGGATTTGAGCAGCAACTAAAAGGGTTGCTCCATGCTGCAGCGATCGGCACCCACCTTTATATCCTCGGAGACGAAGCGTTTCTTTGGCACATCCACGGCATAGCTCACGCGGCGGGAATGCACGACGACGAAATCGACCTGATCGAATCCGGACCGACAAAACGCCGGGTGTATTGCGTGCACTGCGCCAGCCTTCAGGACAGTGGTCCCGAAGGCCAGGTGACCTGCGTCCACTGCCACGTCCTGTTGGGTGTGCGTGAGCATTTTTCCCAACGTCTGGGGGCTTACCTGGGCGTCTGCGAAAACCCCGATCAGCCCTACTCGCAAGCCAAGTCAGGAGCACGACCATGAGCTCGGTTCTGGAGGTGCGGATAACCGACGCAAAAATGCTGACCCCAGTGATTCGCGAGCTCACGTTTGTCAATCCTTCCGGACGCTTGCCGGGGTTTTCCGCGGGCAGTCACGTGCAGGTCCATCTGCCGTTAGGTGAACGCAATCTGCGCAATGCTTACTCGCTGACCAGCGACCCTGCCGACCTCCACCACTACCGCATCGCCGTGCGTTTGCAGGACGACTCCCGTGGCGGTTCTCGGTTTTTGCATCAACAGGTGCAGGTCGGCGACAGCCTGCGCATCTCGCCCCCGGCCAACCTGTTTGCCCTGCACTCAGCCGCCCGCCAGCACATCCTGATTGCTGGCGGCATCGGCATCACGCCGTTCCTGGCTTACATCACTGCGCTGGAACAACGTAACGCCGATTTCGAGCTGCATTACGCCTACCGCAAAGGCCTGACCGACGCCTACACCGACGAACTGCAACAACGCCTGGGTACGTGTCTGCATGGCTATGACCGCAGCGCTGGCGAAACCCTGGATCTGGCGGCAGTGCTCCGCGCGCGGCCATTGGGCAGTCATGTGTATGTCTGCGGCCCGGAACGCTTGTTGATGGGCGTAAAGGAACAGGCCAAAGCCCTTGGCTGGCCGGAGGGCCGAGTGCATTGGGAAGCCTTTAGCGGTGCGGAGCCGGGCCTGCCGTTCAGCCTGGAGCTGGCGCGCAGCGGACGGCGGATTCAGGTCAGCGCCGAGCAAAGCCTGCTCGAGGCGCTGGAATCAGCCGGTGTGGAAATCCCCAACCTGTGCCGTGGCGGGGTCTGCGGGCAGTGCGCCACGCGCCACCTCAAGGGCGATATTGAACACCGCGACCATGTTCTCAGCGCTGCCGAGCAGGCTGAATTCCTTATGCCCTGCGTCTCTCGCGCCTGCGGTTCTTCCGTTTTGCTGGACCTCTAGGAGTCGACCATGACCGTTCAATTCAGCCCTCTGGAAAGCTACCGGGATACGTTCAGCTTTCGCAACAGTGCATTCGCCATCGAGCGATTCCCCTTTCCGTTCATCGAAGACAGCTACATGTACTCGGTGAACATCGAACCGGCACGTGCCAAAGAATCGGGGTCGGTTTACCAGCACTGGTTCGACATCGACGAGCATTACCGTTCGGAAATGGCCGAGCGCGCCCTGGTTCTGGACAGAGACCCAACCCGCTATCTGGTCATGCCGCATATGCAGGAAGCGGCCTGGGATGCCTTGCAAATGTTCATGGAGCATCTGTCCGCCGACTACCCGCAGTGGTTCGAACTGAGCTGCAACGGGGATCGTTGGCATTGGCGTAACAAGGCGCTGGACATTGATCAGGCGTTTACCTTCGGCGATGCCTCGACCCTGCCCTGCGAACCTCTGGAGTTCATCACCCGTCAGGTACAAGGCGACATCGCCTTGCTCGACCAGCGTGACGGCGATCTGTTCATGGACGCAGGAATGGTCACCAACCCGGCTGACTGGTCCCTGGCTTTCGACGCAGGGATGAGCTTCAAGCAATGGCACTCACCGGTTCCGATGGCCAACCAAATGGGTATTTTCGAGCGGGCGCTGAAGCATCTGCTCAACATTCAAGTGGATCACCCCGTGCGTCGGTTGAACTGGACGCTGACCATCAATCCGCGCCTGGACTCTTCGCCCGAGACCTTTCACGAATGGGGTGCCGAACGCGGCAGTGTCACTGCCGACAACGTCGGGCAACTCGTGCACCTGCGTGTGGAACTGCAATTCATGGCGCGTTTGCCCCGCAGCAACGGCCTGATGTTCAGCATTCGCACCTACCTGATCAGCATGAACGAACTGGTCAGCCACCCCGGCTGGGGCTGCCGTCTGCACCGGGTGTTGCGTGATTTGCCCGACCCCATCGCCGACTACAAGGGCATGACCCGCTATCGGCAAACCCTGGTCGAGTGGTTAAGCCGCTTCGATACCCACTCCTGAAAAGCTGACCCGAACACTTTTCGTTGCCCTTTTTCCAGACAAGGAATCACCACATGGCCCATTCATGGCGCATCTCCGCATTGGCTGAACGTCACCGCGCGCTTGGCTCTCAGCTTGAAGACTGGAACGGCATGGGCACCGCCTGGACCTATGCCACAGACCTCGCCGACCACCATCAGGCGATCCGCACACGCGCTGGCCTGATGGATGTATCGGGACTGAAAAAGGTCCATTACGTCGGCCCTCACGCAGAAAGCCTGCTGCAATGGGCGACCACCCGTGATATCGCCAAACTCTACCCCGGCAAATCGGTGTATGCCTCGATGCTTGATGAGGACGGCAAGTTTGTCGACGACTGCATCGTTTACCGTACCGGCCCCAATGCGTTCATGGTGGTCCACGGCGCAGGCACTGGCTACGAGATGCTGGTACGCGCAGCACAAGGCCGTCAGGTCGCGGTGTTGTTCGACGACGACCTGCATGACCTGTCGTTGCAAGGGCCGCTGGCAGTGGACTTCCTCGCCGAACACGTACCGGGCATCCGTCAGCTGCCGTATTTCCACCATCTGCAAACCAAGTTGTTCGGCCGTCCGGTGATGATTTCCCGCACAGGCTATACCGGCGAACGTGGCTACGAAATCTTTTGCAAAGCCGCTGATGCCCCGCTGTTGTGGGACGAGATCCTCGAACAGGGCGCGAGCATGGGCATCATTCCGTGCGCCTTCACCGCCCTTGACTGGTTGCGGGTGGAAAGCGCGCTGATGTTCTTCCCCTATGACAACTCGCAGATGTACCCCTTCGCCGATCAAAAGGCCGGCGACACGTTGTGGGAGTTGGGTCTGGATTTCACCGTATCCCCGGAGAAACAGGACTTCCGCGGCGCCCACGAACACTTCCGTCTGCGCGGCCAAGAGCGCTTCAAGATTGCCGGCGTGCTGATCGAAGGCGCCCGCGCTGCTGATGCCGGCGACACCCTGTGGCACGACGGCAAACAGGTCGGCGTCATCACCTGTGGCATGTATTCACGCCTGAGCAAACGCTCCATGGCCATCGCCCGCATTGCAGTTGACTGCGCGGCGCCAGGCGTTGCCCTACAGGTGCGCGGCAGTTTGGAGGCCAGCGCCATGACCCACGCCCTGCCCTTCGATGACCCGGAAAAAACCAAACGCACTGCCAAAGGCTGATCGACCGCCTGCGCCACTTCAACTACGAGGGAGACCCTGATGGACACGTCACACGAGCATTACATCCTCAAGATCAGTTGCCCTGCCGCCTCAGGCATTGTTGCAGCGGTCACGTCCTGGCTGGCCGAACAGGCTTGCTATATCAGCGAACTGTCGCAGTTCGATGACGAATTCACCGGACGTTTTTTCATGCGTGCGGTGTTTCGCTTCAACAAGAACGTGGTCGGTGACACCGCTGCGTTACGCCAGGGCATGACCGAACTGGCGGGTGGTTTCGACATGCAATGGCAACTGTTCAGTTCGGCTAAGCCGGCCCGCGTACTGCTGATGGTCAGCAAGTTCGACCACTGCTTGACCGACCTCCTGTATCGCCACCGTAAAGGCGAGATGGACATGCAAATCACCGCCATTGTCTCTAACCACCTGGACTTGAGGCCGATGGCCGAACGCGAGGGCATCCGCTTTATCTATCTGCCGGTGACCAAAGACAGCAAATCCAGCCAGGAAGCCGAGCTGTTGCGAATCGTCGAAGAGACCGAGACCGACCTGGTAGTCCTCGCCCGCTATATGCAGATTCTGTCGGACAACCTGTGCAAGCAGTTGTCCGGCCGCGCGATCAACATTCACCATTCGTTCCTCCCCGGTTTCAAAGGCGCCAAGCCCTATCACCAGGCTTACGAGCGCGGCGTGAAGCTGATCGGCGCCACCGCCCACTACGTCACCTCCGACCTGGACGAAGGCCCGATCATCGAGCAGGAAATCCAGCGTGTGGACCACACCTATCTGCCCGATGCGCTGGTCGCCATCGGTCGCGACACCGAAACCGTCGCACTTTCCAAAGCCCTGAAATACCACCTGGAACACCGCGTGTTCATCAACCAGGACAAGACGGTAATTTTTCGTTGATGAGCCAAGGCTTAAACGACTCATCGCCCATTTCAGACAGACCCAAGACACGAGGCACGAACATGACCCTACGCGTTGCAATCATCGGCGCTGGCCCTTGCGGTATGGCGCAACTCCGGGCTTTTCAATCGGCCAGGGACAAGGGAGCAGAAATTCCCGAGCTGGTCTGCTACGAGAAACAGCAAGACTGGGGCGGCATGTGGAACTACACCTGGCGCACCGGCCTGGATGAAAACGGCGAGCCGGTCCACGGCAGCATGTACCGCTACCTGTGGTCCAACGGCCCAAAAGAGTGCCTGGAGTTCGCGGACTACACCTTTGAGGAGCATTTCGGCCGCCCTATCGCCTCGTATCCACCAAGGGAAGTGCTATGGGACTACATCAAGGGCCGCGTCGAAAAGGCCGGGGTTCGCGATTACATCCGCTTTAATAACGCGGTGCGCCACGTCAGCTACGACCCGCAAAGCAAGCGCTTTACAGTCGTCGCCCAAGACCACAACAGCAATACCCGGACCTCGGAAGAGTTCGATTACGTCATCAACGCCAGCGGCCATTTCTCGACGCCGAACATGCCGTATTTTCCCGGTTTCGAACATTTCGGCGGGCGCATCCTGCATGCTCACGATTTCCGCGATGCGCTGGAATTCAAGGGCAAGGATCTGTTGCTGATCGGCAGCAGCTACTCGGCCGAGGATATCGGCTCGCAATGCTACAAATACGGCGCCCGCAGCATTACCAGTTGCTACCGCACCGAGCCGATGGCGTATGACTGGCCTGCCAACTGGGAAGAAAAGCCGCTGCTGCAACGCCTGGAGAAAAACCGCGCGTACTTCATCGATGGCAGCCACAAGCACATCGATGCGGTGATCCTCTGCACCGGCTACAAACATAACTTCCCGTTCCTGCCGGACGAACTGTGCCTCAAGACCGACAACCGTCTGTGGCCGATGAACCTGTACAAGGGCATTTTCTGGGAATCCAACCCGCAGATGATGTACCTCGGCATGCAGGACCAGTGGTACTCGTTCAACATGTTCGACGCTCAGGCCTGGTATGCCCGCGACGTGATTCTGAAACGCATCGACCTGCCCGATCAGACCCACATGATCGCTGACAGCAAACAATGGCAAGCGCGTGAGCTGGCGCTGGAAACCACCCCGCAAATGTTCGAATTCCAAGGCTCATACATTCAGCAACTGGTGGATGCCACTGACTACCCGAGCTTCGATATCCCCGCCGTCAACGACACCTTCCTGAACTGGAAGCACGACAAAGCCGAAAACATCATGGGGTATCGCGACAAGTCCTATCGCTCGCTGATGACCGGCACCCAATCACCGCCCCATCACACGCCCTGGCTCGAAGCACTGGACGACTCCATGGCCGCGTATCTGGGCGATGTGCCCACTGCCATCAAATCCGTCGGCTGAGCCTGTACGCCAGATAAAGGAGCATCCGCATGAGTGCACCGAGTGTTTCGCACCCTTGGGAACCGGGGTTGTTTGCCCGGGCGCCCGCGATTGAGCGCTATCGGGTAGCCGGTGGCGGCCTGACGCTGATCGCCCTGGAACCCGGCGACACCCTGCAAGTGATCGATATCGAAGGGTTGCAACCCTGCGAGCTGCTGGCGTTCGACCGACTAGGGCGCACAACCCTGGCGGCGTTGGGGCTGGTGGCTACATGGGGGTGCCGGTTTATCGCGACGCAGCTCGCTGAACCCAGCCTGCAAACCCGACGCATTGTGCAAGCGCTGGGCAAGCGCGGCGTCGATCCGCATCGACTTCCCGATTCGGCTTCGCTGTGGGACGAAGACTCACCTGCCGGGTACAGCCGCAGCTTCGTGGCGGGCGAATCATTATTGGTCATCGTCGCTGCGCCGAGTGAGCCCGGCGCGGTCGATCTGCAACAGACGGCCAGCGAGTTGCGACTGATCGTGCAGCGGGCCAATCCCTCGTCGATTCTGGTCCCGCCCCTGCCCGAGCCGTTAGGTGAGCCGCTGCAGGAGTTCACCGTTCGCGCGGGCACTGCGCACAGCTACACCGTGCGCCAGGGCCAGTACATCCAGGTGCTTGACGTTGCCGGACGGCAATGCTCGGATTTCGTCGCCCTCAATCGCCGGGCACTGGATCGCCAGCAAGAGCTGGACCTGGACCAAACCGTCACGCGGACCCTCAACGGTAACGCCTACCCCGCTCCGGGCCTGTTCGCCAAGTTTTTCGACCGGCAGATGCAGCCCATGCTGGAAGTGGTGCGCGACACCGTGGGCCGCCATGACTCCTTTGCCCTGGCGTGCGCCGCTCGCTACTACGAAAGTCACGGCTATTTTGGGCACGACAACTGCAGTGACAACATCAGTCGCGCGCTGGAATCCTTCGGGGTACAAGCCCGCAGCGGTTGGCCGGCCATCAACTTTTTCTTCAACACAGGGATCGATGCCCACCAGCAAATGACCCTGGATGAACCCTGGTCCAGACCGGGAGATTACGTTTTGTTGCGGGCCATGACCGATCTGGTCTGCGCCAGTTCGTCGTGCCCGGATGACATTGACCCGGCCAACGGCTGGAACCCGACCGACATCCAGATTCGTGTCTATTCCGACAAGGAGCGCTTTTCTATCGCCATGGCCACTCGAAAAACTGCTGATGCCGACCCGACGCTGACTCGTGAGTCTGGCTTTCACTCTCGCACCAGCGCCCTCACCGGCAGCTTCACCGACTACCGCAACTGGTGGTTGCCGCTGCGCTATGACGGGTTCGGCGCCATCGATGAATATTACGGCTGCCGCGAACGGGTGGCGGTGATGGACCTGACCGCCCTGCGCAAATTCGAAATCATCGGCCCGGACGCTGAAGCCCTGCTCCAGTACTGCCTGACCCGCGACGTCCGGCGCCTGGCCATCGGCCAAGTGGTGTATTCGGCGATGTGCCACGAACACGGCGGCATGCTCGACGACGGCACCCTCTTACGTCTGGGGCAGGACAACTTCCGCTGGATCTGTGGCGAGGATTACGCCGGGGTCTGGTTGCGTGAGCAAGCGCAAAAACTCGGGATGAAAGTCTGGGTCAAGTCTGCCAGCGAGCAGATTCACAACCTGTCGGTGCAAGGGCCATTGAGCCGTGAGTTGCTCAAACAAATGGTCTGGACCCCAGCCACTCAGCCGACCGTGGAAGCACTGGGCTGGTTCCGTTTTCTGGTTGGTCGGCTGGACAACTACGACGGTTGCCCGTTGATGATTTCCCGCACCGGCTACACCGGCGAGCTGGGCTATGAAGTCTGGTGTCAGCCGCAAGACGCCGAGCGGGTCTGGGATCGCGTCTGGCAACTGGGCGAACCGCTGGGCATCGTCCCGCTGGGCCTTGAAGCGCTGGACATGCTGCGCATCGAAGCCGGGCTGATATTTGCCGGGTACGAATTCAGCGACCAGACCGATCCTTTTGAAGCAGGGATCGGCTTCAGCGTGCCACTCAAGAGCAAAACCGACGACTTCATCGGCCGCGACGCCCTGCTGCGACGCAGTGCCAATCCGATGCACAAGCTGGTAGGCCTGCAATTGAGTGGCAACGAAGGCGCGCATCACGGCGATGGCGTGTACAGCGGCCGCGCGCAGGTCGGCGTGGTCACCAGTGCCTGCCGCTCACCGTTGCTGGCCAGCAATATCGCGTTGTGCCGGGTGGATGTCGCTTGTGCCGACGTGGGCACAACGCTGCAAGTGGGCAAGGTCGATGGTTTGCAGAAGCGTATCGACGCCCAGGTCATGGCACCGATTTTCTACGACCCGGACAAAAGCCGGGTGCGCAGTTAAGCGATAGAACACGTCATTGCAGCACCGAACACTGTTAATCGAACACTGTTACTGCGTTGCCAACCAGCGAGACCAAGAGTCTTTAAACAAGACCGCAAGCACTCGCTGACCGGCACCCTGACGTCTGCCGAATACGCTGTTCCGGCTCGACGGAGGGGATGCTGGTTCAACTTCCGACTGCCCCCGACAACTCTACTTACACATGGGATAACAGAAATGGAAGCGACTACGTTCGAGACCGTACCGCAGGAAGGCCAGACGGCCGGCAGCCTGCATCGCAAAATTGACTGGAGAGGTGCGTTCTGGGTCGCCAGCGGCGTACCGGCACTGGTCTTGTTCTCCATTGGTGCGATTGCCGCAACGGTGGGTAAACCGGCATGGATCGTCTGGATCATTTCGATCCTGTTCGGCTTTATCCAGGCCTTCACCTACGCCGAAATCGCCGGGTTGTTTCCGCATAAATCCGGTGGTGCATCGGTCTATGGTGCCGTGGCCTGGGTGCGTTACAGCAAGCTGATCGCCCCGGTGTCCGTGTGGTGCAACTGGCTGGCGTGGTCGCCGGTGCTATCCATTGGTTCGGGGCTGGCGGCCGGCTATATCCTCACTGCGTTGTTTGCACCCGATGCACTGATCAATACGTGGCAGTTAACGCTGCTGGACCTTGGCTGGATCAAAAGCGGGTTGTCCCTGCGCCTGAACGCAACCTTCCTCGTGGGCGTGGTGATTCTGCTCGGGGTGTTCGCGGTGCAACACGGCGGCATCCTGCGCTCGGCGCGCCTGACCTTGATCCTCGGCGTCACCTCACTGATCCCGCTGCTGTTGGTCGGCGTGGTGCCGTTGCTGACCGGCGATGCCACCCACGCTAACTTCCTGCCGCTGTATCCCTTGGCTCACGATGCTGGCGGGCTGGTCATTGATGGCGCCTGGGACATTTCCGGTTGGTCGTTGATGGCCGGTGGCTTGTTCATGGCCGCGTGGTCGACCTACGGTTTCGAGACCGCCGTGTGCTACACCCGCGAGTTCAAAGACCCTAAGCGTGACACCTTCAAGGCGATTTTCTATGCCGGTCTGCTGTGCATTCTGGTGTTCACCCTAGTGCCCATGGCATTTCAGGGCAGCCTGGGTCTCGGTCAACTGGTCAGCGCGGCGGTGGTGGATGCCAACGGCGTAATCACCACCCCAGCGGTCTACAGCGGCCTGCTGTCCCCGGCTATCTACAGTGGCATGGGCGTGGGTCAGGCCATGGCCGACAGCATCGGTGGCGGCAAGCTAGTCGCCAATATCGTCCTGATTATGCTGATCCTCGCCACCTTGCTGGCGATCATGACCTCGATGTCCGGCTCGTCGCGCACCTTGTACCAGGCCTCCGTGGATGGCTGGCTGCCGAAATACCTGGGCCGCACCAACGAACACGGTGCCCCCACCGCAGCCATGTGGACCGACCTGTCGTTCAACCTGCTGCTGTTGCTGATGTCCGACTACGTGTTCGTCCTCGCGGCGTCCAACGTCAGCTACATCATCTTCAACTTCCTCAACCTCAACGCCGGCTGGATCCACCGCATGGACCGCCCGGACTGGGTGCGCCCGTACAAAGCGCCAACCGTGTTGCTGGTCCTGGGGGGCGTACTGAGCTTCGTCAACCTCGCGTGCATGGGCCTTGGCGCCGACATCTGGGGCGCAGGCACCCTGTTCACCGGCGTGCTGCTGGCGCTGCTGATCATCCCGGTGTTCTTCTATCGGCACTACGTACAAGACAAGGGCCGCTTCCCGGCCGCCATGATGACCGACCTGTATATCCAGGCAGATGACGGCGCCAGGCGCGCAGGCATATTGCCGTATGTGACGTTGGCTGCGGGTGTGCTGGTGGTGTACTTCTGCCATCGGTTGTTGGCGTGAAGGACTGAGCCGCTGAACCTTGAGTGACGGGCGAAGAGACAGGCCTGGAGGTGCAATCTACGTACTGTAGATGAGCCTTCCGGGCCTGTTTATTTATACAAAACCCTGCTTGTTTTGTGAGTCGTCGCGAACGGTGGAACCTTGCTGTATATTCGCCAAAAATAAACAACAACAGTGACGTTATGAACCCATCAAAGAAGCGTGCGACTGCCCTGGCACTCTATCCAGAAGATACCCGCGAGGCAGCGGCCCTGCTGAAGCAAGCTGTACCTTTGATGGTGCGTCATAACATTGCGCCCAACCCGGTGCACTACGCCCTCTGGTACACCTACAGCAAAGGCCAGGCACCAGAACTCAATCGCCACCTGGATCGGGTTGTCCGAGACTTCGACTATTTCCCCCCGGAGTCCGCTGCCAAGCTTTTTCGCGAATACATCATCCACGACGAACTGGAGGATGCCCGCATCGGTCAGCAACAAGCGATCAGTCTGGTAGACGGCATGGAGCGCGACGTTTCGCATAACGTGAAGGGCAATATCAACTTTCAGGCGAGCCTTGGGTATTGCCTAGAAATGCTTGATGAGCCGATCGATGATCGATTACCCAGCATACTCAGCGAGCTGCAACAGAGCACCCAGCTCATGCAGGATCAGCAAGAGCTTTTCCTGTCCCAGCTGCATGCTGCTCAAAGTGAAATCAAGAACCTGCGAGGCAAGCTTGAACGTGCCCAGCTGGCCGCGACGCTGGACGGTCTGACCCAGGTGTTCAACCGGGATACCTTCACCCGGCTGCTGGAGCAAGCGCTAAGCAACGCGCCCCAGACTGTGGCCTTGGTCATGCTGGATATCGATCACTTCAAGCAATTCAATGACCAGTACGGTCACCCTTTAGGTGACCGCGTGCTCCAACACGTCGGCCAGGTGCTACGGGACTCACTTCCCCCTCACGCTGCGGCGGCCCGCTACGGCGGTGAAGAGTTCTGCGTCATCCTGAACCAGTGCACCGATCTCGGCAGCGCCCATGCCTTCGCCGAGCAACTGCGCCTGAAAATCCAGTCATTACGGATCAAGGCTCGTAAAGCTGACAAAGTACTCGACACGATAACGGCCTCCTTTGGTGTCGCACTCTTCGAAGCCGATGACACCCTGGAAAGCCTTGTCACTCGTGCCGATGACGCGCTTTACCAAGCCAAACGCAATGGGCGTAACCGAGTGCACCGGTAATCAACCCTCGGCGAGCGGTTGCCTTAGCCGCGACGCTCATATCGAGCGACGGGGTTAGTTTGTTTGGCAGGCTCACGTCTGCTAAAGCCAGGGCGTAGCATCCAGTGGTTCATTTCGGCAAAGCCGGCTTTGCCGGGAAGTGACCAGAGAGGGTCAGATTTCGAGCCTTTGCAGGCAGTCACTACAGGCAACAATCGGCCAACATCGTTGAAAAACATTTATCTAGTGTACTGTTTTCAAAATAGCTTACCCATTCATCTGCGCTTCCATCACATCGCGTGCTCGCCGAATCTTGCTCAAAATCTCCTCTCCCTTTGCGTTCCAAACGTACCGGGTCGGTTGCGCGTTTCGTAATGCCAGGAAGGTGGTAATCGAGCTTTCCAGCTCGCGTACGCAGCCGAAACTGCCGTCGCGTAAGAACACGGTAATGTCCCTGAAAAATCGCTCGACCATGTTCATCCAGGAGCTGGAGATCGGTGTGAAATACACATGGAAGCGCGGATGTTTCGCGAGCAAGGCCTTCACCTTTGCATGCTTGTCAAGTCATCGGCAGCCCATAGCTTGTGGACGGTGGTCGCCGAGATGCCAGCGGCACGGGCCATGCTTCGAATGTTGCGCCGCTAGTGACTAGCCTGATGCTCGAACAACACACAATTTACAGCCATGTCCTGGCCTCGGCTACGTCCAACGGCAAGAACATCCAGCCGCGCGTTGCTGCGCAGCTGGACGTCGACCAGATATCCGAGATCATCTCGGTTGAAAGCACTGACACCTTCAAGCGCCCGATCTACGCTGGTAACGCCATTGCCACCGTACAGTCCAACGCAGCGGTCAAGGTCATCACCGTGCGTGCCACCGGTTTTGACCCGGTGGCTGGTGAAGGTGGTTCGGCGGCTGTCGAAGCGGTGACGGCTGCTCACGACGCGGAAATTTCCAGCTTCGTCGGGGAAGAACTGGCCAAGTCCGATCGGCCGGAACTGACCGCTGCCAAGATCGTCGTTTCCGGCGGTCGCGGTATGCAGAACGGTCAGGCCGGCAAAATCGTTGCGCCCCAGCTGTACATCGCCGTCGGTATTTCCGGTGCGATCCAGCACCTGGCCGGTATGAAAGACTCCACAGTGATAGTGGCGATCAACAGGGATGAAGAAATCTATAACGCGCCCAACATTTCGGGGTCAGATCAAATTAAGTGGACACCATTTCTAGCTCTATTTAAGCCGATTCCTCATGCAGCCAAAACGCCTCTCCTATCTCAAATCATTCAAGGCCCAAGTCATCCAGGAGTGCCTCGAACCCGACGCCACTATCGAAGTTCCACATGCTCGTGGCACCGTAGATGTAAGTTGGCCAGTCGAGAGGCCAGGTGCCTGCGCAGGTTTCCTTCGAGACCTGCTGCGATGATTCGCATCGACGCGATCTGGCTTGCCGTCGAACCCATGGACGCGCGCGATGGCACTGAAACCGCACAGTGCTTATCTTTTCGCCAACCGCCGCGCCAATCGGTTGAAAGTCTTGGTTCACGATGGCTTTTGGATTTGGCTGGCTGCTCGTCGCTTGAACCAGGGCCGTTTCGTCTGGTCTGGTCACTCCCTCATTGCCCTAGCCACCGCCAACCAAGCCCCCGCCGCAGGCGACAAATGCGCGTCCTTGCGCCACGCCAACGCGATATACCAATCCGTATCCGGCTCATCCAGCGCCACCAACCGAATCCCGCCGTGATAGTGCTTCTGCGCCAGCATCCTCGGCAAAAACGCCACACCCAGCCCCGCTGAAACCAGATCCACAATAAAGTCGACCTGACCGCTGCGTGCTGTCACCTTGGGCGTAACGCCCTTGCGGTCGCACGCCACCTGAATCATGGTATTCAGTGCAAACCCTTCCTCGAAAAGGATAAACGGCGTATCGGCCAAGTCTGCGATGTCGACGCTGTTGCGTTCGGCCATTGGGTGGTTCTCTGCCATAACGACCACCAGTGGCTCGATGCGCACATCCTGGTAATCGAACTCTTCGTTAAACGATTTCATCTTTAACAGCGCAGCCAGGTCTACCTCTCCCGACTTCAGGCATTCATTCAGTTTCCTTGCGCCGTGTTCAATGAGTTGAATTTCGATATTCGGATAGCGGGCGCGGTATTCGGTGAACATTGCGGCGAAGAGTACGCCGCTGGCCACGGGTGGCAGGCCGATGCGCAGTACGCCACCTTTGAGACCGCGCAGGTCGTTGACTTCGGCGATGAGATCGTTGTGTTCGGCCAGTAGGACGAGGGCGCGGCGATATACGATTGCGCCGGCGGCGGTTAGTTCGCTTCGGTGGCAGATGCGGTTCAACAGCGGCGTGCCTAGGTCATCTTCCAGGGTCTTGACGGCCTTGCTGACGGTGGATTGGGTAAGAGAGACCACTTCGGCAGCCTGGGAGAAGCCACCTTGGCGCACAACTTCGACAAAGGCGCGTAATGTTCGAAGGTTCATGAGCATTCCATTTCCGACTTAATTGTAGTTGTAAAAGTTGTTATTATCATAGTCGATATTTCCTTACTCTGAACCTACAGCGAATGCCTTGCGGCCTCGTTTAGTAGACTTCTTCCCCAAGGAAAAACCGTCATGATTATTTCGTCGGCGTCTGATTACCGCGAAGCGGCCAAACGCAAACTTCCGCGTTTTCTGTTTGATTACATCGATGGCGGTGCCTATGCAGAGCACACGCTACGAGCCAATTGTTCGGACTTGGCCGATATCAGTTTGCGTCAGCGCATCCTCAAGAATGTCGACAACTTGAGCCTGGAAACCACGCTCTTTGGTGAACCACTTGATATGCCGATTATCCTCAGCCCCGTAGGCCTGACCGGCATGTATGCGCGCAGGGGTGAGGTGCAGGCGGCCAAGGCAGCGGCGAAAAAGGGGATTCCGTTCTGCCTGTCGACGGTGTCGGTGTGCTCCATTGAGGAAGTAGCGTCGCAGAGCGCGCAGTCGATCTGGTTTCAGCTGTATGTGCTCAAAGACCGTGGCTTTATGAAGAACGCTCTGGAGCGTGCTAAGGCTGCCGGGGTCAAAACGCTGGTGTTCACGGTCGATATGCCGACGCCCGGCGCCCGTTATCGCGATGCTCACTCCGGTATGTCCGGGCCGTACGCCGCACCTCGGCGCATTTTGCAGGCCATGACCAAACCGGACTGGGCGTTGAATGTTGGCCTCCTCGGTCGCCCTCATGATCTGGGCAATATCTCCAAATACCTGGGCAAGGCCACCACGCTGGAGGACTACGTGGGCTGGCTGGCGAACAACTTCGACCCGTCCATCAGCTGGAAAGATCTGGAGTGGATACGCGAGTTCTGGAAAGGCCCGATGATCATCAAAGGCATTCTCGACCCGCAGGATGCCAAGGATGCGGTGAGCTTCGGGGCGGACGGCATTGTGGTATCCAACCACGGTGGCCGTCAGCTGGATGGCGTGCTGTCCACGGTCAAGGCGTTGCCGCCGATTGCCCAGGCTGTCGGCAGTGATCTGACGGTGTTAGTCGACTCCGGTATTCGCTCGGGTCTTGATGTGGTGCGCATGCTCGCCCTGGGCGCCAAAAGCGTGTTGCTCGGGCGCTCGACGGTCTATGCGCTGGCCGCCGATGGGCAGCGTGGTGTAGAGAATATGCTGGAGATTTTTGCCAAGGAAATGCGTGTGGCCATGACGTTGACCGGGGTGACGTCGATTGAGCAGATCGACGCAAGTACCCTGGTTCAAGCAGCCGTTTGAAGGCCGCCATGCAGCATTCATTGCCCGCCAAAGCGCTCCAATCACTGCGTAGGCTGCACGATATCCCTGTGGGCGAGGTCGTGTGCGGAGGTATTGTCTGTACCGCTCCCGCGTTGCTGGCGGCTTATCTGCATAACCCTTTGTTCAGCTGGTCAGCGATTGCCGCCTTCTGGACCTACCTGTCGCTGGTGACTGGAGGCTTTTGGACGCGACTGTCACTCGCCCTATCATTCGGTGTCGCGGGCGCCCTGGCTTCGGGGCTCGGCGCCTGGACGGTCGCCTATCCGCCCGTCGTGATCGTGCTCGCCGCGATCACAGGTTTTGGCGGCGCCGTGGCCCAAGGCGGCGGAACGCGAATCGGGTTGCCTGCCCTGTTGGCGGCGACGGCCTTCGCGGTTTCAACCGCTTTCCCCGGTAAAGACTTTGCCCACGGCATGACCTACGCCACTTACTTTCTCTACGGCAATCTGTGGGCCACGGGCTTTGCCCTGCTGCTGTGGCGCATTGAAAAGCCCCATGCAACTTCAATAACAGAGGCTGCCCAAGCGAGCTTCACGCTTACGTCTGACCTCACCCTTCACGGGCTGCGTGTCGGCTTGGCGGCGGCGATCTCGGTGGGGCTCGTCCAATACTGGAGGCTGGACCATGGCTACTGGATGACCTTGACGGTATTTTTCATCATGCAGCCCAAGTTTTCCGGCACCTTGAAAACCTCGCTTGAACGGGTCGCAGGCACCTTGCTCGGCAGCCTGTTGGCCGCCGCCCTGGGGTCGTTCATTCACTCGCCCCTGTTATTGGCAGCGCTGATCCTGCCGCTCTCGATTGGCACGCTGGCAGGGCGATCCATCAGTTACAGAGCCTACATACTGTTTCTGACACCGCACTTTATTCTCGTTGCAGAGCTGGGCCAGCCGTCTGCGTCGGAACTGGGGCTGAGCATTCTTCGGGTCTGTAACAGCCTTGGTGGGGCATTGCTGGCTGTCGGGATTTCACTGTTGGTTTATCCGTGGTGTGGGCGGCGCTGAGCAGCCTTCCTCTTGCGACCACTACCCTACCTCTGTTGGCGGAAAATACGCGCTACAAGAAGCACACCGCCGCACAACAAGGTAATGCCGTTCATCACTGCAGCGCTAGGCAAGGCGCCGGCTGGCTTGGATGGTGGAGGAAAAAGATATCGAGCCACATGTGCCGGTTTGGGACAAAACCGAGCGTAAAAACGGCAGTCTCTCGAGTACCGACTTTCAATGGAATGAAGAGGCGCGCGATGTTGCTCGGCGAATAGCCGCGACGCCGCAATATGTGTGCTCCCGCCACGAACGGAAGAAAGTCGAAATGTTGTTCGCTCACCTCGAGCGAATCTTGAAAGTGGATCGCTTGCGATTGCGAGGTATGAGCGGTGCGAGCGATGAGTTCACGTTAGCGGCAGCGATACAAAACTTGAGAAGGCTGGCCAAACTGAAATCCCACTGGCCGCCAACTACGGGATAGGTGTGCCTGAATTTACCAAAAAACCTCCAATCAACCCACTGACAAAGCTGCACCGGTCAACGCAGAACCGAATAACCACTCAACGTGGTAAATAAGCTCTGAAGTGACTGCTAACCTCGAAGTCTCGCAGCCTGAAAAAGTCGGCCCCGGTTTCCACCTGCGGATTCCACGCCACATGGGCACTCGTTCCACATTCACGTGGACAGGCAGTCGCAGCGACGCAGGTTCGCATTGTTAACCTGAAGTACCCGCTGTCGTCAATTTCGTCGAGCGCCTGCGCATCGATTCGCCTTTGAGTTCAATGCGGTAAGCAATGACACCCCTACTCAGAATTGCTGTTTAGAACCCTGAAATATTGCCCGCAATGGCCCACGAATGGTTTTGCAAATGTGGACGCCGCTCGCCGCTTGGTTTATCCGCTGGTACAAATCAGCACCGCCACAACCGCATCCAGACGGCTGAACTGAATCCGATTGAGATAGTCGTAGATATAGATCTTCAGCAAGACCGCTGGGTGGTTAGCCCGACGACCAGTTGCAGCAGGATCGACACCCTCAAACCCGAGTGCCCCAAGGTGAGTTCATCGACAAAAACATCGACCATACGCACCGAATTTTCTTCCGCCACGTAATCGTCCAAACAGTCCGGCACCCAGGTGACTTGGCGATGGCCTCAGTGGGCATTGGACAGGGTTGTGGTCGATTCCAAGTGACCGCCTCTTTACTGATACTTTACCAATCGCTGACATTAATGTTCACCGCTTGCTTGATACTCCCTATCAACGGAGTTAGGCGCTGTATCGGAAATCTGCCTTGAGTCGACTGTTTGATGCGCGTTTGGCGGTGACGCTTAATGCACTCACGGAGACAAACACGTTGGCCAGAGGTGTATTGAAAACGGCCAAGCCATCGGTAACAAAAAATAAAGTGATAGAGGTTTGACGAACAATGTCCCATTCCACTCCAACCAAGACAAACTACAGTGTTGTGTTGGTTAATTACAAATCACTTGAGCTTACCAAGGCGTGTTTGGACCTGTTGCGCCAGGGGTTGCAAGATTCTGGAACACCCGTCTGGGTCGTGGATAACTACTCGGACGACGCGAGCAGTGAGTACCTGCGCACGTTGAACTGGATCAACCTGATTGAGCGCAAAAAAACCACGCCTGAGGCCGGAAGCGTTGCCCACGGTCGGGCGCTGGATACTGCGTTGGATAAGATCGATACTGAATACGTATTTTTGTTGCATACCGATACGCTCATTTATGATCTGAATGTTTTTTCCATGATGATCGGCCAGTGTACGGGTCCACGTGAGGTTGCGGCTGTTGGATGTGTAGAACAGTTGAATCGAGGCATGGGTCGATCGGCCTGGCGCTTGGCTACCCGTTTTATCAAACACTACGTTCGGCGTAGCTTGCGAGCGTTGGGCCTGAACGCAAAAGAACCGAAACCGTTCAGAGAAAAACATTTAAAGAGCTTTTGTACCCTGTGGAATGTGCGATTGATTAAAAAGCACGGGCTGCACTTCCTGACGGACGATCGCAACCCCGGCTATGAACTACAAGATAGAATGGCCGCGTGGGGATATCAGATTGTTTTTTTGTCCCCACGGAAAATATTCAGCTACCTTGATCATATCCAGGGTGGGACAATTTCAGCCATGGGCGGTTATGCGGGCAGTCACCGAAGAGTAAAGATGTATAATCAACTGACTAAAGAGAAACCTCTTTTTTAAAAACTTACAACTCAGATAACGATAATAATCCGACGATTCACCCTGAATATTGCAAAACTCCAATTTTTAAAATCAACACCCGCCTTGAGCAATGTTGCTCTGATCGTGCTTACCCAAGGGGACATGACATGCCAAGCGTTATCCACATTGCAGCCGCTCTCTTACTCAACCCACAAGGGAAAGCCCTGCTGGTGCGAAAACGCGGCACCACCGCCTTCATGCAACCCGGTGGCAAGATTGAACCCAACGAACGTCCGGAGCAGGCCCTGGTGCGTGAACTGAATGAAGAACTGGGAATAACCATCGATTCTGCAAGCACCCGGTATCTCGGGCGATTCAGCGCGCCCGCCGCCAACGAACCTGGCTTCGAAGTACGCTGCGAACTGTTCGAGGTCAGGATCGAGGGCGATGTCATACCCGCTGCCGAAATCGAGGAAGCTGTGTGGGTTGATGCACACCAACCCCTGATCCTGGAGCTGGCGCCATTGACACGAGATCACGTTCTGCCCCTCATCAAATGACCGGGTTACCCCCAATCACCAAGCTGTGCGCTTTCACACAGCCCGTGCAGTTCATTCAGAAGGCTAGAAAAACACAGGCCGTTTCAGGCCAGCCGTTTCAAAAAGTGATGGCAGGAAATCTGATAGTGGCGCTGCATGTAGAGTCGATGAGCTGCGCTCCTATCCGTGCCAACCCCAGAGTCAAGATGCACGGCCGAGCAACCCAGGCGCACTGCTTCGGCCTCAGCCCAATCGAGTAATTTCGAGGCATGGCCTTTGCCGCGCCACTGAGGCAGGGTCGCAATGTCCACTATGTAGAAAGACTTTCCTAACCAGAGAGAAAACTGAATCCTATAGCTCAATACACTTACAGCTGAGGTCGAACCATCTTCCCAAAGCCCGACAAGGTTGTAGCCATTGGGGCGAAGTAACTCGTCGATTGTCGAAGTAATCTCAGCCGGTGAGTATCGCGGCCACAACTCACATAAGGCCGCCGCTGCCTGGTCTGTGTCGGCGGCACTTATTGAATTAATGGTGAACGACATAAAACTCTCCTTGGGTAATTCACGCCGGGCGACTCAGTTGTCGTCAACCCTAATGGTTATTGATGCATGAGCGCAACCTGCGGGAAAGTTGCAGGGTGAATATCAGTTGCGAGGGGGATTAGTCGTGTCGGCCGATCAATCCATTGGAGATCGCGGCGTTTTGCAAGCGAGTCGTCGCGCAAGCAGCATCGCCATCCAGCGTTTACAATCATGCCGCGTATTGATTTCTGCCGACAACGCCGCACAGGAGAACTTATGACCGATACCCCTTACTGTTTCAGCTTAGGCGCTGATGCCGAGGCCATGGCTGTGGTGCGCCAAGGTCTGGAACGCTTCAATGTGGAGCAGATAGGCCCCTACGCCTACGAGGATTTCCAGCTCTATGCCCGCGATAGCGGCGGCCAGGTAATAGGAGGCATGTTCGGCCATTTCGGGATGGGCTGGCTCTACATTGACTATCTTTGGTTGAACGATACCCTGCGCAGCCATGGTCTAGGCGGTAAGTTGCTGAAGAGAGCAGAGGATGAAGCGCAACGTCGGGGTTGTAAGGGCTTGTTCCTCTACACCTACAGCTTCCAGGCGCCCGACTTCTATCAGAAGCAGGGCTTCCAGATAATGGGCGTGCTGGAAGATTGCCCGCCCGGACACCAGCGCTACTACCTGAAAAAAACACTCAAGGAGTAAGGCTATTGTCCGGTTTATCGATCCCGGGAAAACGGGGTAGATTTACTTTCCATAGCCTGGGCGTCAGCTTTGGGTGGATCTCTACCCGTAACGCGCGCCCTCAGCCAATACCGTGATCGTCGGGATGTCGCGATGGCACCAGGGTCGGGCTACGATCGCAGAGGCTAATCACCAGCCGCGCCACCAGGTCATGCAAGATAATGGTGTGGCGGTTGCCCGCAGTTTCGTAGTGCTGCTTGATCTTTGCCTTTAGGTCCCGATCACCACTGACCTCAACCAGGATATCCACCTCGCCAACGGCCTCGACCATCGCTATCGGGTCCGAGAAGCAGGGGATCTGCTGCTCGCGGGCCAAGGTCATCCCGGTGGAGTTGGGATCAAGGTCCGCGACACCGAGAACCTGAATGTAGTCATACTGCAGCAGTTCACGCAGCAGCGGTGAGCCGGTACGGCCTGCGCCGATCACGGCGATGCTGATGTTTTGCGACATGGGGGCAAACTCCTTTTCCGAATGACACGCCATGATGGCTTGAAGCCAGCATGCTAACAGCTTTGCCCTGGATACCAACATGCAGCACAGCGCCGCAGGCGTACGACCCTCCCCACTGAGCCGAATCAGGCAAGCTTCACCGGCTGTAAGCTGACCGAAGCCAACTTCACCCAAGTGTCGGCGCTTGGCATGACGTTCAGCGATACGCTTCTTATTGGCGCGTATTTGCCGGGGTTCTCGTTCTACAAGACGGAAATCGACAACCTTGATCTGTCCGATGCGGAGCTGACTGATGCCGACTTTCGCCATGCGGTGTTCGTCGGTGGCAGCCTGGCCAATGCCCGAGTGAACGGTGCGCGGTTCGACAATGCGGATCTGCGCGATACCAGTCTTCAAGGGCTGAAGCTGACTGACGCCAAGCTGTTCAAGGGATCGATCATCTCGAGAGCCCAGGCCGGGATGTTGCTGTCCGGCCTGGGCCTTACGGTAGCGTGAGCCTGACCGGATGCTTTGCGCTATCGTGAGTGATCAAATGGCACTCATTTCAACCAAGTCAAACTGCGACCTGGAGGGGCAAGGCATGGGTCGTGAAGCTCGTGAGCAAGGCGAACCGCTCAAGCGTCTGTTTTTCGCCCTGCCCTGCGCAGATGCACAACGCCGGGCCATCGCCCAATGGCGAAGCGCTCTTGAGCTAAGCGGCGGACGCCCAGTGCCTGCGGAAAATTTTCATTTGACGCTGATGTTTCTGGGCTCTGTTGCTGTGAGCCAAATCCCGGACATCTGCGCCGCTGCCGCACGGATTAGAACGCCAGGCAGGCCGTGGACTGTACCTCTCGACCGCCTGGATGTATGGCCTCAATCCAACGTTTTATTACTCGCTCCAGCACAGTCGCCACGGGTTTTACGCCAGCTGGTCTATGCCTTGCAACAGGCGCTGTTACCCCTTGGGTTTGTGGACGCCACCCGTGAGTTTCGCCCTCACCTGACCTTGATGCGGGACTATCGAGCACCTGTCCCTGAGTCCAACACTCCACCAGACTTTCACCTAAGCGCCAGACACCTCATCCTATTCGAGTCGCACAAAGGCCGCTATCGACCGCTGGCCGAATGGCCTCTGGTTTCGTAGACGCCCGCCCCGCCCATTCGGATAGGTATTGTCTGCTCAGCCAAGGCCTATCGTGCTGTGCCATCGTGAGGCTTATAGAAGAGAAACTTCCCGGTCTCGGCTGTTTTGATATAGTCCTTGGCCCAGTCGGGCGACACGTTCTTGCCGTGGAAATACATAGCGCCGTGGGTTCGGTCTGTGAGTTCTTGGTTGAGCGCTTTTCGCGCTATTTCCTTGGCAATCGCATAAGGAGCGTCCTCTTCTACCTGATCCGAACGCCCATCACACCACCACGAAAACTGACAGGCATGCTTTTCAGAGCCTTGCTTGACCACCGCGCACACCGTATCTGGAAAGCCCTCATGGCCAAGTCGGTTCATGACAACGCTGGCGACGGCTTCCATGTCGGCAGAGGCCCCGCCTTTGGCTTCCCAGTAGACGGAGCGTGCAAGACAGGTAATTGCATCGTCCAAAGGTGCTTTCCCTACTGGATCGACCGCCTGCGCTTCAGGTTGCGTGATGGCCTCGGCCTTGGGCGCAGGTGTCGCGCTCCCCTTCTCTGCAGCTTTCTGCTCCAGGACCTGGGCTTTGTCCACCGCCGCTTCTTTATTTTGCTCTTGGTCAGCCGCAATCGCCGGCTTCCCGAGAAGGGCTATTGCGAAGCAGATTGCTATCCCTATGAGGCGCATAGTCGAACCTTCTTGACTCATGTAGTGGTCAAATCATTCCAACAGACTACATGCTACGCTTTTGCTGTCAGCTGACCACTCGGCCACTGGTGAAAAGCCCTCAGTGCCAGTATGAGTTGGCGCTATCTGCGTTTTCCGGGGGCGCGACATGACCGCCACAGAGATATTGTCATCAATGACCGCCAGCCGTCTTGAGGCGTTGCACCAAGACGGCTTCGTACTGCTGCCCGGAGTGCTGGAGGGTTCGCAAATAACCACGCTGCGCAAGGCTATCGACTGCCTTGACCCGCAGCATTGGGACTACAGCGGCCTGCTCGATCATTACAAGTGCGTGTTCAACCGCGACCCGTTGTGGCTGCCGTTTCTCGACCTGAGCGGGATCATCGAGCTGGCCGAGGCTGCTCTAGGAACCGATTGCCACATCATCGGCCAGACCGCCTGGCGCTGCCATCCCGGCTTCGTCGGTACCGAACTGCATCTGGACTACCTGGTGATGGAGCTGCCGCAAAGCCTGCTGGCCAACCCCTCCTTCGAGTTGCCGATGCAGATCTGCACCGCGCACCTCTACCTCGACGATATTGATGCAGACCTCAGCCCCACTCGGGTTATCCCGGGTAGCCACCGGGCCGGGCGTCCGCCGACTGACGGTGAAAACCAGTGGCAGGGCCGTACTGCGCAGCCGGTGCTGTGCCAGGCCGGGGACGTACTGATGTTCCGTAGCGAACTGTGGCACGCAGGTAGCAACAACCGAACCCTCGACCGCACGCGCTACCTGTTGCAGGTGCACTACGGCCGACGCATGGTGGCACAGAAATTCTCGCCCTACCTGCTCTGGCGCTTCAACCCCATAGTGTTGGCGGCGGCCTCGCCACGTCAGCGGCGTCTGTTGGGAGAGCATCAGGAAGCGGAATACGATTGACCCTTTGACTTGATGTCACCTGACGCGAAATATGTCGCATCTGCCAAACGATTTTCGGTTCGACGTGAAAAGGCGTTGCGCTAGGTGGGGCGAAATCGCGCATCATGGGCGCAGTCAGTTAAAGAGAGACTTCCATGCGCGTCCTATCATCCGTTATGCGTATTGCCGCATTGTCCCTGGGCCTGGTGTGCGCCGCCACTGCCGTGGCGACCGAGGACACCCAACTGGTCGAGTCGATCAACGCTTACCGCAGCCAAGTGCAGCGCTGCGCGGGCCAGGCATCCCAGGAGTTGCCACCGCTAGCGTCCGATCCGCGCCTGGTCCTGCCCGCCAATAGTGTCGGAGACCTGCAGCAGGCGCTGGCGCGGGCGACCTATCCGATGGTCAACGTGCAGGCGATCAGCCTGTCCGGGCCGCGTGATGCGCAGTCGGCCATGACGGCTGTGCGAGAGAGCTTTTGCCAAGTCGTGCTGGACCCGCAATTCGTCGATATCGGCGTGAGCCAGGAGGGCCGTGAGTGGCGCATCGTGCTGGCGCGTCCGATGTTGGCTGGGCGCTTGGGCGACTGGCAAGCGGAAGGACAGAAGCTCCTCGAAATGATCAACACCGCACGCACGCGGCCGCGCCAGTGCGGCGCCCAATCCTTTGCGGCCACGACACCGCTGACCTGGAACGCGATGCTCGCGACGGCAGCCGAGAACCATGCCCGAGCAATGGCTAACAACAACTTCTTTGATCATAAAGGCCGCGATGGCCACACACCGGGCGACCGGGCTGAACTGGCAGGCTACGTCGGTCAGCAAATCGGCGAAAACATTGCCGCCGGGCAGGACATCGCGCGCAAGGTGGTCGATGGCTGGCTCGCCAGCTCCGGTCACTGCGCCAACCTGATGAACCCACAATTCCGCGAGCTGGGCGCAGCCTATGCGGTTGATCCGAAGAGTGATGCGGGGATTTACTGGACGGCTATGTTCGGCTCGCAGTGAGTGCCTGAACGCATCATCCTAGAGCACGCGTGGCCCACGCCCGCTGTTTTGCGCCGCAGCCTCTCCAAGACGCTCCAGCACAAAGGCCTTCGCGTGACGTGTCATTTGGTCGAGATGTCGGTCGCGCTGCTTCTCGGCATCCACCATCGCTTTTTTCCCATGTTGCTGAAGCAGATAAGTATGAATCTGCCGCACCTCCACAGTTTTATAGATAGGCGCTACGTCCAGCACCGCCAACAGGCTGTCCGTACCGTGGTCACGGGTATTCATGAGCACCTGAGGACCGCGCACGCCCACAACCTGAAACCTCATTGACTCGAAATACGGCACCTTGGCAACGAAGCAGGCCAGCTCGGCATGAGGGTATCGACCGACCATTTCCTGCAGCATCGCGCGCGCAACACCCCGACGTCGGTGACTTGCCTGCACAGCCATATAGGCCACTGCACAGGCTTCTGGATCGTTCTTCACTGGCAGATACAGCAAGAAGCCGACGACTGCGCAAGGGTCCTGAGCATCCAACGCTACGATCAACTCGACCGGAATACCTTTGGAGCCGTCCATAGCGTCCAGATAGAGATGAACCTCGTATCCGATACCGTATTGATACAGGTTGTAGAGGGGATTGCTCGGTGCGATCGCCACCATACTAATGTCGGTTACGTAATCGACGACCATCTGCAAAATCTGGCTTTTGATGGACTCGGGCGGCGGGGTTTCAAAGAGGGTGATGGTGGACATTACGTATCTGACTCCGGGACTAAGGCGTGCCCGTGACTTGAAGGATCAGCGCCGGGCGGGCTCATCATAACGTGTCTTCACGCTAACAAAGTGTTGCGCGGTTTGCCCTCTGCCCTCCCCCAGCCGCCAGAACGTCGTTGCGGCGCTACCGCGTTGATAAACCGCTATACCTTCTTCGCGCCTGCGTATCGCATTCAGCGGCTTTTTCCCCATTGATCATTACTCATCGCCAAGCGAAACCCGAGGTGCGACATGGCATTCATCGGATCCGCCCCCTGCCTGGCGCTGGTTCGAAAGCTCGTGCAGTAGCTGTCACTGCAAAGAAAAGATCCACCGCGAATCACACGCTGCGGTGCATTGGCTGTTACCCCGAGTGCCGGGTCATAACTCTGGAGCGGACCCATCGGGTTAAACGATACTTCGCCAGCCGGCTGAAGCTTGAGCCCTACTCTGAACGCATCAGCGCGATACCAATCGGCGATCCACTGCCAAACGTTCCCTGACATGTCGTACAGCCCATAAGCGTTGGGCCTGTAACTGCCTACAGGCTGGGTGCCAATCTTGAATTTATTGCGGGACCCTGTAACAGGGAACGGTTGTACCTCATTCCAGGTATTGGCCATCTTTTCGCCGCCCGGCGTGAAATCACTCCCCCATGCATAGTCCGCTTGTTCCAGCCCGCCTCTTGCGGCGTATTCCCATTCAGCCTCGGTCAACAGGCGCTTGTGTGCCCACTTTGCGTACGCCTCTGCATCCTCATGTGAAACCTGAACGACCGGATGGGTTTCCTTGCCTTCGATTGTACTGTCGGGGCCAGACGGGTGGCGCCAGTCAGCCCCCTGGACAAACGCCCACCACTGGCTGAAATCATTCAGGGGGATTGGCCTGTCTGCGCCCACAAAAACCAATGCCCCGGGCACCATGACGCTGTCATCCGGTTCTGGCGTACCAGGTGATAGCTGTACTTTCAGATCATCCCATTTGGGTTTGCGTTCGGCAGTGGTCACGTAATGTGTTTCAGAAATAAAACGGGCGTAATCTGCGTTGGTAACGTCGTTGCGGTCAATCCAATAACCATCGAGTCGAACCTTATGGGCAGGCCCCTCATTGGGTCGCGCCTTCTTATGATCGCTCCCCATCAAGAATTCACCGGGAGGAATCCAGACCATATCCAAAGGGCCATTTTTCCCATCACCCAGCGTCAAAGGCGATGGACCACGAATGTACTGATTCACAGCAAAAGCCAGGCAGGCAGACACTACCCCGACTGCGACTATGGCAATGCCCCAGCGCCGTTTCCTGACAAGCATTTGTGCGCCCCTTGGTTTCCTTCAGGCTGAGGTCATTGCTCAGCCTTTCTGACGTCAGGATCAGTTATAGACACCGTACCTCTCTTGTCAAAGGGCATACGGGTTACAGACAGCGCCAGAACTTCAGCGCCAGCGAGCCGCACGGCGAGATTGATCAGGCTTACGGCTGTCGGTTAAAACAGGACAACCCGAGCCAAATTTGAACCAAAAGCTATCATCAGCCTGAGCAGTAACCGACACGTAGCGGCGCATGCCCGCACCGGAGCACATGATGAGTGTCCCTCGTTCAACCTCAGCTCGGCGAACTGTCCACCCCTTACTACGATGCCTCGCCCTTGGCCTCGGTGTATTCATCGGCTGCGCACACGCCGATCAACTCAATGGCCCCCCCGGCGCAACCAGCACCACCCGAGTGATTTCCGGGCAGCAGCTACCCCCGCCCGACCTGCCGTTCGAGGGCTCGATCACGGACATCGCGCAAAGCTCAAAACCCTACTGGCCGGCGACGATAGTCCCGCCCAAGGGCGCGCCGAATGTGTTGCTGATAATCACCGACGACGCCGGCTATGGTGTGTCCAGTACCTTTGGCGGGGTGATCCCGACGCCGAGCATGGATCGCATCGCGGCCAACGGCCTGCGCTTCAACGACTTCAACTCCACCGCACTGTGCTCGCCTACCCGCGCAGCGCTCATTACCGGACGCAACCATCACTCGGTCGGCTTCGGGACTGTTTCAGAAGCCGCCACCGGCTATCCCGGCTATGACAGCGTCATTGAAAAGGACACGGCGACTGTCGGCCGCATACTGCAGGAGAATGGGTACCACACCTCCTGGTTCGGCAAGGATCACAACACTCCCGCCTTCCAGGCCAGCCAGGCCGGCCCCTTCGATCAGTGGCCAACCGGCATGGGCTTTGAGTACTTCTACGGTTTTGTCGGTGGTGACACCAATCAGTGGCAACCCAACCTGTTCCGCAACACCACACCGATCTATCCGTTCGAGGGCAAGCCCGGCTGGAACCTGACCACGGGGATGGCCGACGATGCGATCGACTACATGCAACGCATGAACGCGCTGACGCCGGACCGACCGTTCTTTGTCTACTACGCGCCCGGAGGCACCCACGCGCCGCACCACCCGACGCAGGAGTGGATCAAGAAAATCAGCGACATGCACCTCTTCGACGGCGGCTGGAACCAGCTGCGCGAGACCATTTTCGCCAACCAGAAGAAGCTCGGCGTGGTCCCGCCGAATACCCTGCTGACGCCTTGGCCAAAAGATCTGCTACCCGAATGGGACAGCCTGAGCGCCGACCAGAAGAAGCTGTATATCCGCCAGGCTGAGGTGTTCGCCGCTTATGAGGCCTACACCGACCACGAGATTGGCCGGGTGATCCAGACTGTCGAGGATATGGGCAAGCAGGACAACACCCTGATCATCTATATCACTGGCGACAATGGCACCAGCTCTGAAGGGCAGATGTTCGGTACACCCAACGAAGTCGCCATGTTCAACGGCGTGCAAATACCGGTCGAGTTGCAGCTGAAGAAATTCTATGACGCCTGGGGCACCGACCAGACCTATAACCACATGGCCGCTGGCTGGGCCTGGGCCTTCGATGTGCCCTTCACGTGGGTCAAGCAGGTAGCTTCGCACATGGGCGGCGTGCGCCAGGGCATGGCGATTTCCTGGCCTGCGCGGATCACTGACAAGGGCGGCATCCGCTCCCAGTTCCACCACGTCATCGACATCGTACCGACCATCCTGGAGGCCGCCGGCATCAGTGCGCCAAAGCTGGTGAATGGCATTGTCCAGAAACCGATCGAGGGCACCAGCCTGCTCTACACCTTCGACAAGGCCAACGCCGAAGCGCCCTCTACCCACAAGACCCAGTACTTCGAGATGATGGGCGACCATGCTCTCTATCACGACGGCTGGATCGCCAGTACCAAGGTCGTGCGGGCACCGTGGGACATGACCGCCAAAGCAACCGATCCGATGAAGATGGAATGGGAGCTGTACAACCTGAACGAGGACTACTCGCAGTCCACCGATCTGGCGACGCAACATCCCGAAAAGCTCAAGCAGATGCAGGCCATGTTTATGGACGAGGCGCGCAAGTATCAGGTACTGCCGCTGGATACCTCGGTACTGCCACGGATGATCGCCCCGAGACCGAGCATTACAGCCGGGCGCAATATGTTTACCTGGACCCATCCGCTGATTGGTACGCCCAATGGTGACGCGCCGAGCGTGCTGAATACCTCCTACACCTTCACTGCCGAGGTGGAGGTTGCGCAAAACGGCGCCGAAGGCATGCTGATCACCCAAGGCGGACGCTTCGCCGGCTACGGTTTCTATGTCCTGAAGAGTAAACCGGTGTTCCTGTGGAACCTGATCGATCTGGAGCGAGTGCGCTGGGAAGGTGCCGACGCACTCACGCCGGGTAAGCATGTGCTGGAGTTCGACTTCAAGTACGACGGCCTGGGCGCTGAAACTCTGGGGTTCAACAATTTCTCCGGTGTCGGTCGCGGCGGTATGGGCACCCTCAAGGTGGATGGCAAGGTGGCGGATCAACACAAAATGGACCACAGTTTGCCCTTCACCCTGGCATGGGACGAAAGTCTGGATATCGGCTCTGACACCCTCACCGGGGTCAACGACGCCGATTATCTGCCGCCGTTCACCTTCACCGGCAAGCTGAACAAGATCACCCTGAAGATCGACCGGCCTCAGCTAAGCAAAGCCGATATCGAGAAACTGGAGCAAGCCCAGCGCGCCATCGAAAGCGGCAAAGAGTAAGGCCCGAGGTCGAAAGCGAACCGCGGGAGACCTTTCGACCGGCTTCCCTTGAAGCCACGCCATAGTTGTAGAGTTTTTTGTTTGCCGCTCGCAGCCACTGCGAGCAACACAGCTTAGAAGTACTGTCCTGCCAAGCCACAAAGTGAGTCGCAGCCCCAAATACGTCTTGCCGGTGAACCTTATCACCGGATACCCGGTCGATAGTTGCAACCTAGCTTGCTTTTCCGGTGACCCCGTCGAGGGTGGTCACCGGACTGCTTTACTTCCTGGAGAACGTCCCCGTGATATCGACTCTACGCATAGCCAGACTCAAAGCATGGGGCGCCCATGGTTTTACCGCCACCGGCGTGGTCACTGCTTTTTTGGCGACCATCGCATTATTCGAGAATCAACCTAAAGCCTGCCTGCTGTGGTTAGGCGTCGCTCTGATAGTGGATGGACTGGACGGTGCGCTGGCCCGCAAGGTCAATGTTCAATCCGTACTGCCGGGTTTCGACGGGTCCGTCCTGGATCTTGTCATCGACTACCTGACGTATGTATTTATCCCGGCCCTGTTCATCTATCGCTATATCCCGCTGCCGGACTACACGCTGCTGCTGACCATATCGCTAATCCTGGTGTCGTCGCTCTTTTGCTTCTGCAACGTGAACATGAAGAGCAAGGACAACTACTTTCAAGGCTTCCCTGCAGCGTGGAACGTCGTCACCCTGTGTATTTACATCATCTCCCCAACGCCCTGGCTAACGCTGATCACCATTATCGGGTTGGCACTATTGACCCTGACCCGGATCAAATTCCTTCACCCCTTCCGCGTCCGTCGGTTCATGCCAATCAACATTGCAGTGACGTCCATTTGGCTACTGTGCAGCCTGTCGCTGGTTGTAAACCATCCCTCCAGCAACCCGATGGTGATAGGGCTGTGGCTCGCGATGTCAGCGTATTTTTTGGGCATCTGCGCCTGGCGCACGTCAGTGGAGTGGCTCGACAGTTCGCGTGCATGAAGATAA
>ERZ1463034.48-NODE-48-length-40079-cov-58.434739_pt1 | contig 40079 bp, 40 predicted proteins | sample MGYA00564480_ERZ1463034 | MGnify/ENA primary metagenome ERZ1463034 (study PRJEB39244, sample SAMEA3635122) | Helicobacter pylori | study: EMG produced TPA metagenomics assembly of PRJEB11511 data set (Assembly of a 5300-year-old Helicobacter pylori...
TCGAAAAAATCAGCATGGACGAGCGCGATGGTCGCATCAGCGTGGTCCAACTGGTAGTCAGCGTGCACGACCGCGTGCACCTGGCCCGCGTGATCAGAAAACTGCGCGCCCTGACAGGGGTCATTCGCATCACCCGCATGCGCGCGTAGCCAACCACTTCATCAGGAGTTCTTCATGACCAAGACCGTTATCACCAGCGACAAAGCACCTGCAGCCATCGGCACTTACTCTCAGGCGATCAAAGCTGGCAATACCGTCTACATGTCCGGGCAGATCCCGCTGGACCCGAAAACCATGGAACTGGTCGAAGGCTTCGAAGCCCAGACCGTTCAGGTGTTCGAGAACCTGAAAGCCGTGGCTGAAGCAGCCGGAGGTTCGTTCAAGGACATCGTCAAACTGAACATCTTCCTGACTGACCTGAGCCACTTCGCCAAGGTCAACGAGATCATGGGCAAATACTTCGACCAGCCTTACCCGGCCCGCGCCGCCATCGGTGTTGCTGCGCTGCCAAAAGGCTCGCAGGTCGAAATGGACGCCATCCTCGTTATTGAATAACCTCCCCGACGGAGCGCTGGCCGTTCCGCCCACCCTGCAAAGGAAGGACTCCGCTATGCGCTTTGCGCTTGCCCTCTCGCTGCTCGCCACGCTATTGAGCGGCTGTGCCAGCCACGCCGACCGTAACCCTGACGGCATCTGGATCAACCAGACCGCTATCGATGCCGCCTCCAAAGGTGGAAATCTGCGCCAGGCGCTGCTTGCCAACGGGCCTAACCTGGAATGGCACGTCGACACAAAAGCCAGGCAGGCCGCCTTCTCTAACGGCTTCGAGCTGAGTGAAGGCAAAATCGTCAGTGCCGCCGATGGCAAATGGCACGTCGATTTCTACGGTAACTTCTTCGAAGACCTGAGCCTCAAGGGCGACGAACTGGTTCAAGGCGTCAGCGACTCGAGCCCGGAACAACGCTTCGTGCAGCCTGAAAATCCCGCGCCTGCCGACGCACCGCCAGGCAGCAGTTTCGAGAAAGCCCTGTATAGCGCCTACATGGGCGGTAAATGGAAAATTGTCGACGGCGAAGGCGCTGGCGGCGTCGTTCAGTTCCAGCCTGACGGCAGCATTATCGGCTTGCCGGGCAATGATCGTTACGCCCTATGCCTGGCCGGTGATTGCGCAGCCATGAGCGGCGAACACGACAGCCTCTGGCTGGAAAAAGCCCAAAAAGGCAATGCCTGGATCTTTGTCCGCAAAGACAAGCAGATGGAAATACTCCAGGCCGTCAATCAGGCCAAGGCCGACGAAATGCCGGACCTGCGTCCTGGTGCACGTCACTGGTTGCTCGAGCGGAACTGAAGCCGCACGGTCTGCCCTTCGCTCCCACACCCCCCGTGGGAGCGAATTTATTGGCGATACAGGCCTGTCGGCGATGCAGGGTTCAGACCCCTATTTCTGCCCTTCAAGCACCGCAGCGTAGCCCTCGCGATAACTCGCATAACGCGGCACCCAGCCCAATGCCCGGGCCCGGGCATTGCTGCAGCGCTTGCTGCCGGCGCGGCGCACGCTGGCCTCAGCCGACCACTCGGTAACCCCCAGATACTCACGCAGCCACGCAACCACCTCGGCCAAGGGCGCGGGCGCATCATCGACACCGATATAGCACTCATCCAGCGCAACGCCACGGGCATCCGCCTGTAGCAGGTACGCCAATAGCCCTGCGGCATCGTCGACATGAATGCGATTGCCATATAACGGCGGCTCGGCCACGACGCGATAACCTTGACGAACTTGCGTCAGCAACCACTCGCGGCCCGGCCCATAGATGCCCGTCAGGCGCACCACGCTGGCGGGGATGCCGCTGTGCAATGCCAAGTGCTCGGCCTCAAGCATCAGGCGACTGGAATAACCCGTCGCCTGGGTAGCCGATGACTCATCGACCCACTCTCCCTGCTGTTGCCCATACACACTACTGCTGGACACGAACACCAGACGCCTGGGCTTCTGCCCGTGTTGCTTGAGCCAACTCAATACATTGCGCAGGCCATCCACATACGCTGCCCGGTAACCGGCCTCGTCATGATCGGTCGCAGCAGCGCTGTAGACCAGGTAATCAATCGGCGAGGTTGGCCAGGCGATTGGGCAGTCAGCATCGAACAGGTCACCTGCGATGCCTGTTACCCCGGCAGGCAAGCGCGCAACAGACCGGCGCAAACCAGACACGGTCCAGCCCTGAGCAAGCAGTTGGCTGGCGAGACGGCCTCCAACATCACCACAACCAGCAATCAAAACAGACGGGGCAGACATGTCGGAGCTCCACAATAAAAAACGTGCGACAACGGCGCGGTAAACAGCCGAAAATGACGTTTGAATTTAATCAGAAACCTACGGTTTATAGGGAAAGATACCGCACCACTTGTTGTTAACAAGAATTATTTGCAATAATCGGGAACCGTTTGCTCTGCCCTTCCGGTCATATGCCTAGCGCGAAGTGGCAGAACGAAGCCCCCTTTTTCCTCTCAGGTCAGGCCAGCATGACACGTATCCAATCCCTCGCTTCGCCCACCAAGCTTGCCAGCCTGCCGCGCGCATGGCGCGGTATTGCTGCGTTGATGCTCAGCCTGATGCTGGCTCCCAGCGCGTTTGCCAATGAACCGGTCGCTGCTGCTTCGCCCTCCGTCCAGGCTGTCGCTGCCGCACCCGCCAATGGCATTGTCGACCCTGCCGCCGCCCCGGTTGTAGAGCAACGTGAAGACGCAGCCGTTGTCGATGACAACAGCCTCGGTATGGCCAACGACCTGTCGCCTTGGGGCATGTACCAGCATGCCGACATCATCGTGAAAGTCGTCCTGATTGGTCTCGCCATCGCCTCGATCATCACCTGGACAATCTGGATCGCCAAAGGCGTTGAGTTGTTGGGCGCCAAGCGGCGCCTGCGCGGCGAAATCGTCAACCTGAAAAAGGCCCGTACCCTCAAGGAAGCCAGCGACAGCGCCAGTAAAGAAGGGACGCTGGGCCACCTGTTAGTGCATGACGCCCTCGAAGAAATGCGCCTGTCGGCCAACAGCCGCGAGCGCGAAGGCATCAAGGAGCGGGTCAGCTTCCGCCTGGAACGTCTGGTTGCAGCCTGTGGCCGCAACATGAGCAACGGCACCGGCGTGCTCGCGACCATCGGTTCCACCGCGCCCTTCGTCGGCCTCTTTGGCACCGTATGGGGCATCATGAACAGCTTCATCGGCATCGCCAAAACCCAGACCACCAACCTTGCCGTGGTGGCCCCCGGTATTGCCGAAGCCTTGCTGGCTACCGCGCTTGGGCTGGTTGCCGCGATTCCGGCTGTGGTGATCTACAACGTTTTCGCCCGCTCCATCGCGGGTTACAAAGCCCAGGTTTCCGATGCCTCGGCACACGTTCTGCTGCTGGTCAGTCGTGACCTCGATCACCTGCCGGCCGAGCGTAGCCAGCAGCCTCACGTGGTTAAAGTGGGGTAAACCATGGGCCTGCATCTGAACGAAAACAGTGGCGACGATCTCGTCGAGAACCACGAAATCAACGTCACGCCGTTTATCGACGTCATGTTGGTGCTGCTGATCATTTTCATGGTGGCCGCCCCGTTGGCGACGGTCGATATCAAAGTCGACCTCCCCGCCTCCACCGCCAAGCCTGTTGCTCGGCCCGAGAAACCGCTGTTTCTCAGCGTCAAGACTGATCAGAGCCTATTCCTCGGCGAAGAAAAAATCAGTCGTGAACAGCTTGGCCAAGTGCTCGATGCCAAGACCAGGGGCAAGAAGGACACGACGATTTTCTTCCAGGCCGACAAGGGCGTGGACTACGGCGACCTGATGGAGGTGATGAACGCCTTGCGCGGTGCCGGTTACCTGAAAGTCGGCCTCGTGGGCCTCGAGACGGTTGGCAAGAAATGACGACTCTGCGCCAAAAACTGACGCGCTATAGCGGTAGTTTGTTGTTGGTGCTCGCCGTGCACGCCATCGCGATTATCGTCGCGATGCGCTGGTCGGCACCCCAGGCAATCGAACTGCCTCCTGCTGCGATGATGGTCGAACTGGCGCCGTTGCCAGCACCCGCGCCACCGCCGCCCAAGGTCGTGCAGCCGCCGCAACCACCGACGCCGGTGGAAACCCTGCCGTTGCCGAAACTCACTGAAGCGCCAAAGCCGGAAATTGCCATTCCAAAGCCGGTTATCAAGCCAAAAGCCAAACCACAGCCGCCCAAACCGCAGAAGAAACCGGAGCCGCCGCAAGAAAAGCCGGCCGAGGAGAAACCAGTGGATACGCCGCCGACCGACGCCAAGCCTGAAAAAGCCGCCGCGGCGCCGCAGCCATCCAGCACACCGTCGGACAGTCATGCGAAGCGCAACTGGCAATCCGATTTGCAGCAGCATCTGGCCAAGTACAAACGCTACCCCGAAGATGCGCGCCGTCGCGGCACCCAGGGGACGGTCAGTCTGCGCTTTGTCGTCGATGCCGACGGCAGGGTCCTGTCCTTCTCGCTGGCGGGCAACTCCGGCAGCACCGCGTTGGATCGAGCCACTCTTGAAATGATCCGACGTGCGCAACCGTTGCCCAAGCCGCCCGCTGAAGCACTGACTAATGGCGCAGTGGAAATACTCGCCCCTTTCGTTTATTCCCTGGATAAACGCTGAAATCGTAATTTTGATTGACTGGAGTACAGCTGATAACGTGCGTCTATCGATTGCAGCCGCTATGCTGGGGTCGCTACCTCATGGACGCACGCTATGACCCTTACAGAATTGCGCTACATCGTTACGCTCGCCCAGGAACAACATTTCGGACACGCCGCCGAGCGCTGCCACGTCAGCCAGCCGACCCTCTCGGTGGGCGTGAAAAAGCTGGAAGATGAACTTGGCGTGCTGATTTTCGAGCGCAGCAAGAGTGCCGTTCGCCTGACCCCGGTCGGCGAAGGGATTGTCGCTCAAGCTCAAAAAGTGCTCGAACAGGCTCAAGGCATCCGCGAACTGGCTCAGGCTGGCAAGAATCAGCTGACCGCACCGCTCAAAGTCGGCGCGATCTACACCGTTGGCCCGTACCTGTTCCCGCACCTGATCCCGCAACTGCACCGGGTCGCCCCGCAAATGCCGTTGTACATCGAAGAAAACTTCACCCATATCCTGCGCGACAAACTGCGCAACGGTGAGTTGGACGCGATTATCATTGCGCTGCCATTCAATGAAGCCGATGTACTGACCCTGCCGCTGTACGACGAGCCGTTCTACGTACTGATGCCTGCGGACCACCCATGGACCCAGAAAGAGTCCATCGATGCCGCTGCGCTGAACGACAAGAGCCTGTTGCTGCTCGGCGAAGGTCACTGTTTCCGTGATCAGGTGCTCGAAGCGTGCCCGACACTGGCCAAAGGCAGCGAAGGCGTCAAGCACACCACCGTCGAATCCAGTTCGCTGGAAACCATTCGGCACATGGTTGCCTCAGGACTGGGCATCTCAATCCTGCCGATGTCAGCCGTCGACAGCCATCACTATGCACCTGGCATCATCGAAGTGCGTCCGCTGACCCCGCCCGTGCCGTTCCGCACCGTGGCGATCGCCTGGCGCGCGAGCTTCCCTCGGCCCAAGGCGATCGAGATTCTCGCCGACTCCGTGCGCCTGTGCTCGGTGACCCGGCCTAAAGTAGAAGCGAGCTAAGTCGCAACATGAGCGAGTTGTCCCACGTCTCCGTCACGGCGCTTAAAGGCGTCGGCGCGGCCATGGCCGAGAAACTGGCCAAAGTAGGCCTCGAGAATCTTCAGGACGTCCTGTTCCACCTGCCCCTGCGCTATCAGGACCGGACCCGTGTCGTGCCCATCGGCGCATTGCGTCCGGGCCAGGACGCGGTGATAGAAGGGGTGGTCAGCGGCGCCGATGTGGTCATGGGCAAGCGCCGCAGCCTGCTGGTGCGCCTGGGCGACGGTACAGGCACGCTCAGCCTGCGCTTTTATCACTTCAGCAATGCGCAAAAAGAGGGCATGAAACGCGGTACCCACCTGCGCTGCTACGGTGAAGCCAGGCCCGGCGCGTCCGGGCTGGAAATTTATCACCCGGAATACCGCGCACTGACCGACGATGAGCACATCCCGGTTGAACAAACCCTCACGCCCATTTATCCAACCACCGAAGGCCTGACCCAGCAGCGTTTGCGCCAGCTGTGCCAGCAAAGCCTGGCGCTGCTGGGCCCCAAAAGCCTGCCCGACTGGCTGCCTGAAGAGCTGGCGCGCGACTATCAACTGGCGCCGCTGGATGAAGCCATTCGTTATTTGCACCATCCACCCGCGAACGCCGACCTGGAAGAGCTTGCCCTCGGCCATCACTGGGCCCAGCACCGCCTGGCATTCGAAGAGTTACTGACCCATCAACTGTCGCAACAACGCCTGCGTGAAAGCTTGCGCTCGCAGCGCGCCCCGGCATTGCCCAAAGCCACAAAGCTGCCACCACAGTTCCTCGCCAACCTTGGTTTTGCGCCCACTGGCGCGCAGCAACGGGTCGGCAACGAAGTCGCTTATGACCTGAGTCAGCCAGAACCCATGCTGCGCCTGATTCAGGGCGACGTCGGCGCGGGCAAAACCGTGGTCGCTGCTCTGGCGGCCTTGCAGGCACTGGAGGCGGGTTATCAGGTGGCGCTGATGGCGCCGACCGAAATTCTGGCTGAACAGCATTACGTCAACTTCAAACGCTGGCTCGAACCCCTGGGTATTGATGTCGCGTGGCTGGCAGGCAAGCTCAAGGGCAAAGCCCGGGCCGCCTCGCTGGAGCAGATTGCCAGCGGCACGCCCATGGTCGTGGGCACCCATGCGCTGTTCCAGGATGAAGTGCAGTTCAAGAATCTGGCGCTGGTGATCATCGATGAACAACACCGCTTCGGCGTGCAACAGCGCCTGGCCCTGCGCAAAAAGGGCGTCGGTGGCCTGATGTGTCCGCATCAGCTGATCATGACCGCGACGCCCATCCCGCGCACCCTGGCCATGAGTGCCTATGCCGACCTCGACACCTCGATCCTCGACGAGCTGCCGCCAGGACGTACACCGGTCAATACCGTATTGGTGGTCGACAGTCGCCGGGTTGAAGTCGTCGAACGCGTTCGCGCGGCCTGCGCCGAAGGGCGTCAGGCCTATTGGGTCTGCACCCTGATCGAAGAATCCGAAGAGCTCACCTGCCAAGCCGCCGAAACCTCATTCGAAGAGCTGACCAGCGCCTTGGGCGAATTGCGCGTGGGCTTGATCCATGGGCGCATGAAACCTGCGGAAAAAGCGGCCGTCATGGCCGAGTTCAAACAAGGCGCCCTGCAACTGTTGGTGGCAACCACCGTCATCGAAGTCGGCGTCGACGTGCCCAATGCCAGCCTGATGATTATCGAAAATCCCGAACGCCTGGGCCTGGCGCAACTGCACCAGTTACGCGGGCGCGTCGGTCGGGGCAGCGCCGCGAGTCATTGTGTATTGCTCTATCATCCCCCCCTGTCGCAGATTGGGCGGCAACGACTGGGCATCATGCGCGAGACCAATGATGGTTTCGTCATCGCTGAAAAAGATTTAGAACTGCGCGGTCCTGGCGAAATGCTCGGCACCCGACAGACTGGCCTGCTGCAATTCAAGGTCGCCGACCTGATGCGTGACGCAGACCTGTTGCCGGCCGTTCGAGACGCTGCACAAGCCTTGCTCGAACGCTGGCCCCAACATGTAAGCCCACTGTTGGAGCGCTGGTTACGCCATGGCCAGCAATATGGACAGGTATGAAGAGAGTGCGTCGATAACGACGCCGGATAACTAAGCTGGTTATACTCCCTAAACTGTAACAATCTGGATACACGTCATGACAGAAGTTGCCTTCGCCGATGCAACCCCGCCCGCTCCGTCTGTCATTCGGGCGCTGTTCGGCAAATTAGCCGTCAGCTACCGGGAAGTCATGGATGACACGAGCCTTCCTGCCTCGCAGAGAGTCCAGCCCATCCTCCTCGGCGACGCCATTGGCACGCTGCTGGTTCTGTTCCCGCAGAGTCATTTACTGGACCTCAACCGCCTCGCCGAGTTGACCGGACGCACGCTGACCGCCATTCCCCAGGAACGTCTTGATCACATGCTCGGTAAACACAACCAGAGCATGCTGCCTGGCTTACCTGCGCTGAACGGCTCACCGTGCCTGTATGAAGAGCGCTTGCTACAAGAGCCGACGCTACTGATCAATTCCGGCGAGCCGGGCCTGTTGCTGGAAATTTCCAGCGAGGCCTTCAAAGGTATGATGAGCAAAGCCAGCGCGGCAACTTTCGGCGAACCACTGAGCTTGATCCGGCCCAACCTTGACCGGCCAGACGATGACCGCGAGGAAATCATCAAGGCGATGCATGCCTTCACCGCCCGTCGCATTCAGCAACGCCTGGAAGAGACGCTGGAAATTCCACCGCTGGCCGAGACCGCGCAAAAAATCATCAAGTTGCGGGTCGATCCCAACGCCACGATTGACGACATCACCGGCGTAGTCGAGACCGACCCCGCGTTGGCGGCACAAGTGGTCAGCTGGGCTGCTTCGCCTTACTACGCATCGCCCGGCAAAATCCGCTCGGTGGAAGATGCCATCGTCCGCGTGCTTGGCTTCGACCTGGTGATCAACCTGGCCTTGGGCCTCGCACTGGGCAAAACCCTGAGCCTGCCCAAGGACCATCCGCAACACACCACGCCTTACTGGCAGCAGTCGATCTACACTGCGGCCGTGATCGAAGGCCTGACCCGCGCCATGCCTCGCGCGCAACGCCCGGAAGCCGGTCTGACGTACCTCGCCGGTTTGCTGCACAACTTCGGTTACCTGCTGCTGGCCCACGTCTTCCCGCCGCACTTCTCGCTGATCTGCCGCCATCTGGAGGTCAACCCACACCTGTGCCACAGCTACGTCGAGCAACATCTGCTCGGCATCAGCCGCGAACAGATCGGTGCCTGGTTGATGCGCTACTGGGATATGCCTGAAGAGCTGGCCACGGCGCTGCGCTTCCAGCACGATCCGTCCTACGCTGGCGCTCATTGCGAGTACGCGAATCTGGTGTGCCTGTCGGTACGCTTGCTGCGTAAAAACGGCATCGGTTCAGGGCCGGAAGAGGACATCCCGGATGAACTGTTCGAACGCCTGGGCCTGCCACGCGAAAAAGCCGAAGAGTCCGTGAAAAAGGTACTGGACGCCGAAGTGCTGCTGCGCGAACTGGCGTCGCAATTCGCGACGTAGTGAGGGCGTCTGCGATAGGAACCCCCGGCGGCAACCACCGCCCAGCGGGAGACTGGTGATGCCGGTCGGTGTTCAGGTCATCGAGGGAAGACAACCCATGCCCTCCAGCGTGGCCTCCACCGCCTCGTCCAGCGGAGTGTGCGGTTCTTGGCCGAGTGTGGCTTGCACGTGCGCGCTGCTCATCCGAACCGGCGTGTACCACAGGTATCGCATCTCAAGTAGTTCGCGAAACGTCGCCACAAAAGGTGAAACCAGCTTAACCAGCCACCAAGGAAAAGCACGTAGCTTCGGCTGCCTACCACCACGCCCTGTTACGACGCGGCAGATCGCTTCAGCCATTTGCATTCCGTTGGCGTCCCAATGGCCAGCCATGTGAAATACCGCAAACGGCGCCAAGGCATCGCGACGCTCTAGCAATTGCACCATCGTGCGTGCCGCATCGGGAATATAGGACCATTGATGACCCACGCCGGCCAGGTTGGGAAGATTTATGGTCGCCACCGGCTGGCCCGGCTTAACCAAACCTTGCGAAAACCAACTACTGCCAGACTTCGGCCCGAAGAAGTCGCCGGCCCGTACGATAATCACCCGGCATCCCTGAGTCGTTGCAGACGCCAGGCGACGCTCCAGTTCCACACGAATGGCACCCTTGCGGGTTTTCGGTTGCTGCGGTGAATCTTCATGAAGCACTGGAAAGGCGCTCGGACCAAAGTTGTACACAGTGCCGGGCAGTACGACAGTGGCACCTTGCGCGCTCGCCGCTGCAAGGGTGTTGTCGAGCATAGGCAGCACAAGCTCGCCCCAACGGCGATATCCCGGCGGGTTCACTGCATGCACAATCACCGAGCAGCCAAGTGCTGCTACCATGACATCGTTGCGATTCATCGCATCACCGACGATCCAGGTAATGCCGTCCCGTTTCCCTGCGGCGTGCTGCTCTCCTCGCCGGAGTGCGCGCACATCCCACCCGCTATCGCACAGCTGCCGCGCCATTTCGCCACCAATGCCACCGGTGGCGCCGAGAACCAGCACCGTGTTGTTGCCCGCCATGTTGAATCTCCGCTGCGTTGGAATGGAGAAAGTCTGGGCCGGATTACACCCGAATAGAATTGTTCAAGATGAGGCTGCTGCTATACATTTATGTATGGACTACGACATTAGCTGGGAACTTTACCGCTCCTATTTAAGCGTGCTGCAAGAAGGATCATTGTCCGGTGCGGCACGTGCAATGAGTGTGGCGCAACCGACGGTAGGCCGGCACATTGCGGCGCTCGAAAAGCAGCTCGGCGTGACCCTCTTCACCCGCTCTCAACGAGGCCTATTGCCTACCGAAGCAGCATTAGCGCTGAAGCCCTATGCCGATTCGATGAGGGCACATGCCACGGCCTTGAAACGAGCAGCTGAAAGTCTTGGGGACGGAGTCAAGGGAACGGTGCGCATCACTGCGAGCGAAGTCATCGGTGCAGAAGTCCTGCCACCCGTCATAGCGCGACTGCAGAGCAATTACCCAGCGTTGAAAGTCGAACTCGTTTTGACCAACCGGGTGCAAGACCTGCTTCATCGAGAGGCCGATATTGCAGTTCGTATGGCACAGCCTAAGCAAGACTCGCTCATTGCGCGACGCGTTGGAGAGATCGAGATCGGTTTGCATGCACATGAGCGCTATCTGCAAGCTCGTGGCACGCCCAGCACCTTGGTCGACCTCTCGCAGCACGCGCTGATCGGTTTCGACGAGGAAACACCATTTTTGCGCGCTGCTAGACAAGCGCTACCAGAATGGCAACGAGACAACTTCACACTGAGAAGCGATAGCGATCTCGCGCAACTGGCGATGATCCGCGCGGGCGCGGGTATTGGTGTGTGCCAAGTAGCGCTAGCCAAGCGCGACCCGGCATTGGTCCGCGTGCTTGCGCAACAATTTGGGGTCAGGCTGGAAACATGGCTGACCATGCACGAGGATTTACGCAACAGCCCACGCTGCAAAGTTACGTTTGATGCGCTTCTGCAGAGGCTTCAGCAACACATGTCCTAGGGAAACCCTTATACGGCGCCAGGCTTTCAGCACGATCCGCCGCTTGCCTGCAGGGGTTTTCTGATCAGGCCACTTTCTTCTTCGGCTTGAGGAACTTGGTCAAGCCCTGAAACCAGATCACCAGGCCCGGATTACCCGTGATCTGGATGTCCTTGTCCTGAATCCCCTGCATAAATGCCAATTGCTTGTTTTTAGCCCGCATCGTGGCGAAACCGAACCCAGCATCCTTGAACGAAATCGAGAACGCTGGCTCGGCGACCACGCCTGGACGGCTGGTGAGACGCTGGCCGCTCACGACGAAATGGCGCGCGACCGTGCCGTCGAATGTCTGCAGCTGGAAGGTCAATTCCTTACCGGCCAATTGATTCTGAAAAGCGGGATTGTTGCGGCTGGCTTTGGCCATCATTCGGCCAAGCATCCACAGGAGAAAACGAAATTTCATGCACACAGCCTCAACAGGGGCGCCGCTCAGGTCAAAAGCGGCCAGCGGTGCAGTGTAGCGGTTTGCCGCCCCGACAACAGTAGTGAAATGTTACTTGATCGGCGAGGATCGCTACAGAAGTCGGATTGTTCGACAATTAAACGTCTGCGCACCACACATTCTTCAAAGCCAAAAAAAGGGCATCCAACCTGATTGGAGTGCCCATTTTTGCTGCTGTTCGCTTCCCGCTGAAACCTCAAGCAGATTAAGGGTTAACGCTGTCTTTCAAAAATTTGCCAGGTTTGAAGGCTACGGTGTTACTCGCCTTGATTTTGACTGGCTCACCAGTTTGCGGGTTTTTGCCGGTGCGGGCACCGCGGTGACGCTGCAAGAAAGTGCCAAATCCCACCAGGGTGACGCTGTCTTTACGATGCAGTGCGCCAGTGATCTCTTCAAGCACCGCGTTGAGTACCTTGTTGGCTTGTTCTTTGGTGAGATCCGCTTTTTCAGCAATGGCGGCTGCGAGTTCTGGTTTACGCATATAAAGCCTCTTTGACGTTTTTTTGTTGTTATGTCCGTGCTGTTCTTCCCGAACAGCGACCAAGGCGCCGCAACAGCTCTACTATGCGGCAGACGAGAATGAGGATGGCATGCCATCGGGGCCCGCGCCAGCCTGTGCGCGACGTTTGTAGAAACAAAAATGGGGCTTATCCGACAGAACGACCTGTATTTACGCCAAGAGGGGCGGCAAGCCTTTGTTCAGTGCCATTTTTTCCATGACAGCGGTGCCGGTCAGGGCGTAACCCAGCAGGTTACCGTTGGCGTCCCGGCACAGGGCTTTGATATCGGCACCCTGCCCTTCAACGGTCCACACCCCTTCCATGCCGCGCGGTACTGGCGAAACCACCAACGGACACACCGGCGTTTTGACGGTGATCGGCATAGGGCCATAACTGACAGCGGTCGGGTTGCCGGCAAGGGTTTGCGCCAGTGCGCGCGCGCAGCTCATCAACGGCACGACGTAGAGCAGATTCAAGCCATCAACTTCCGCGCAGTCGCCCAGGGCGAAAATATTGGCATGGGATGTCTGCAAATGACGATCAACCACAATCCCGCGACCGGTCTGCAAACCTGCCGCAGCAGCCAGATCGACACGTGGACGCAACCCAATGGCCGACACAACCACGTCACACGAAAGCACTTCTCCATCGGAAAGATGGGCCTCAAGCCCATGCTCGGTGCGTAGCAGGCGCGTCATCACCGGCCCTAGATGGAAGCGAGCCCCAAGCCCTTCCAACCCCGCTTGCACCGCAGCAGCGGCTACCGGGTGAAGCAAGGTGGGCATGACTTGCTCGCAAGGTGCGACCAGGTCCACTTCATAACCACCGAGGATCAGGTCGTTGGCAAACTCACAGCCAATCAAACCGGCGCCCAGCAGCAATACCCGATGTTTACCTGCGGCCGCAGCGCGAAACCGCGCGTAATCCTCAAGATCGTTGATCGGGAATATCGCGTCACTGGCATCACCTTCTACAGGAACACGCACGGTTTCAGCGCCCCAGGCGAGGATCAGGTCGCGGTAGTACACGACCTCTTCGCCGATCCACAGGCGCTTGTGTCCCGGATCGATGCCGCTGATACGCGTATGGGTGCGCACTTCTGCTTTCAATTGCTCAGCCATGGCGCCGGGTTCGGCCATGCTCAAGCCATCGGCTTCCTTGTTCTTCCCAAAACCGGTGGAGAGCATTGGTTTTGAGTAGGAACGCCCGTCATCCGCAGTAATCAGCAGCAGCGGCGTTTCGCCATCGAGCTTGCGAAATTCCCGGGCGAGATTGTAGCCCGCCAGGCCAGTGCCCACGATCACGACAGGTGCGTTCATTCGGTTCTCCTGATTGAGGTGTAAAAGGTCGAACGGCAGATCAGCCGATTTCGATCATTTCAAAATCCATTTTGCCCACACCACAGTCCGGGCATAGCCAGTCCGCGGGCACATCTTCCCAGCGGGTTCCCGGCGCGATGCCATCGTCCGGCCAGCCGTCGGCCTCGTTATAGATCAAGCCACACACAATGCACTGCCACTTCTTCATCGGTAAATACTCTCGGTTCTCAGGCTGTCCTGGCCCAAGCGGTCGATGGGTAACTCGATTGCCGCCAGGCTCAGGGCGTTTTGTACTGATCGGTGCGCTCATATGCAAGCGCGATCGACGCAACAGGGCGGTCCTCAGGGGTCAGGCCCAGCAATCAAACATGCTAAGCTCGCCACTTCGACTGTTGCCAATAATTACCCACCGTGTCCCACCAACGCCTTCTTCTTGTTGCCCCTGACTGGCTCCAGCAAAATCAGCTGATGGAGTTACCCGATTCTGTGACCCTCGATTGGCTATTCAATCAGGACTCGCTGACCCGCCGCCTAACTCGCCTTTCTGCCAATAGTTTCAGCGTGACCCCCCTGTTCGAGGGCTGGCAAACCCTGCGTGCGGACGAATGTGCAGCACTGGACTTGCCCGCTCAAAGCCTTGGCTGGGTGCGCGAGGTGTATTTGCGCGGCAATGCCCAAAAGTGGGTCTTTGCCCGTAGCGTCGCGGCACAAAGCGCCCTGCTGGAAGGCGGATTGAACATGGATGAGCTGGGCACGCGGTCACTGGGCGAGTTGCTGTTTTGCGACGCGGCGTTCGAGCGCGGCGCCCTCGAGGTGTGCCACTACCCCGGCGCGTGGCTGCCCGCTGATGATGCTGTCGAAGGCTTGTGGGGGCGACGCTCATGTTTCAGCCGTGGCGCCTTGAGCTTGTTGGTGGCTGAGGTCTTTCTGCCGAATCTGTGGCACGCGACTGAAGTCGCCGGGCCCGTTGTTACGGAGCATCATTGATGTACCTGAGCCTGCTTAAATCGCTGAACCGCCTGAATCCACGGGCCTGGGACTTTATCCAGCTGACCCGCATCGACAAGCCCATCGGCATTTACCTGCTGCTGTGGCCGACCCTGTGGGCGCTGTGGATCGCGGCCAAGGGCGTGCCGTCTTTGAGCAATCTGCTGATTTTCGTGATCGGCGTGATTCTGATGCGTGCCGCCGGTTGCGTGATCAATGACTTCGCCGACCGTAAAGTCGACGGCCACGTAAAACGCACCGAGCAGCGCCCGCTGGTCAGCGGCAAGGTCCGCTCGCGTGAAGCGCTGGTGTTGTTCGCGGTACTGGTGGGCTTGAGTTTTCTCCTGGTGTTGCTCACCAACTCGCAGACCGTCTGGCTGTCGTTCGGCGGCTTGGCACTGGCGGCGTGCTACCCCTTCATGAAACGCTACACCTACTACCCGCAGGTGGTGCTGGGCGCAGCGTTTTCGTGGGGCATGCCGATGGCGTTCACCGCCGAGACCGGCGACCTGCCGGCAGCGGCCTGGTTGCTGTACATCGCTAATCTGCTGTGGACTGTGGGCTACGACACCTACTACGCGATGACCGACCGCGAAGACGACCTGAGAATCGGGGTCAAATCCACAGCGGTGCTGTTCGGCGATGCCGACCGCGTGATCATTCTCAGTTTGCAGGGCCTGGCGCTGGGCTGTCTGCTGCTGGCCGGGTCACGCTTTGAGCTGGGCACGTGCTTCCACGCAGGTCTGCTGGTGGCCGCTGGGTGCTTTGTCTGGGAGTTCTGGTACACACGCAATCGTGAGCCGCAACGCTGTTTCAAAGCGTTTCTGCATAATCATTGGGCGGGGTTGGCCATTTTTGTCGGCATCGTCGCCGACTATGCACTGCGTTAACCGTCAGCGTTCAAGCAGACGGCTAACGCAACTGCCAGGCGCTTAATGCTTGGCGGCGTGCCACATGTCCATTTTGCCGTCGCCCATCATGTCTCCCGCCTTTTTGTCCATTTTGAAGGTGTAGAGCGGTTTGCCGTCATAGGCCCATTGCATCGTGCCATCATCGCGCTTGATCGTTGTCCACTCGCCAGCCGCTTTGCCGTCGGCAGGCGCCATCAGGGGTGGCCAGTTTTCAGCGCACGAGCCATTGCACATTGATTTACCGTTAGCGTCCTTGTCGAAGGTATACAGCGTCATTCCCTTCTGATCGACCATCATTCCGTTCTTGACCATGGCAGGGTCGGCAGCGAACGCCATCCCGGACGAAGCCAGTACCGCCGCGGTAAGCAAGCCAAGCAAGGTTTTCGAGATTTTAGCCATTTTAGATACATCCTCTTTTGTTTTAAGAGCGAACTCTAAGCTTAGACTCAAAATACGCAGGCATACTGGCCACTCCCAAGCTGTCACACGACTGCAATAATTCCGTTATCTAATGCGACTCAAGACAGTTAAATGACAAGAGGACAGAGCATGGCTGGCAGGAGCATTCTGATAGTTGACGACGAAGCGCCTATTCGCGAAATGATCGCCGTTGCGTTGGAAATGGCCGGCTACGATTGCATGGAAGCCGAAAACTCCCAGCAAGCCCATGCCATCATCGTTGACCGCAAACCGGACCTGATTTTGCTCGACTGGATGCTGCCTGGCACCTCGGGCATCGAATTGGCCCGCAGACTCAAGCGAGATGAGCTGACCGGCGACATCCCGATCATCATGCTCACCGCCAAAGGTGAAGAGGACAACAAGATCCAGGGCCTGGAAGTCGGTGCCGACGACTACATCACCAAGCCGTTCTCACCCCGCGAACTTGTCGCACGCCTCAAGGCGGTGTTACGCCGCGCCGGGCCGAGCGATGTCGAAGCACCAATTGAAGTGGGCGGCCTGTTACTCGATCCGATCAGTCACCGCGTCACCATCGACGGCAAGCCCGCAGAAATGGGCCCGACCGAATACCGTTTGCTGCAATTTTTCATGACCCATCAGGAACGCGCCTACACCCGTGGCCAATTGCTCGATCAGGTGTGGGGCGGCAATGTGTATGTCGAAGAGCGCACCGTAGACGTACATATCCGGCGTCTGCGAAAAGCCCTCGGCGACGCCTACGAGAATCTGGTTCAAACTGTTCGCGGCACGGGCTACCGTTTTTCCACCAAGAGCTGATCCCGCGCGTCTTAGCGCGTCGGCTGCTGACAGGCCTGATTGACCGCCCACTCGACAAGGATGCGTTTGAATTGAACCAAAACTGGCATGGCACCCTGATCCGTCACATGCTGCTATTGGTGACCGCCTGCTTGGTGATCGGTTTGGTCAGCGGTTATTACGGCTGGAGCCTGGCGATTGGGCTGGCGGTTTACCTGACATGGACACTCAAACAATTACTGCGCCTGCACCAGTGGCTACGCCAGCATAAACCCGACGAGCCGCCGCCTGACGGTTATGGCTTGTGGGGCGACGTGTTCGACAGCATTTATCAGCTGCAACGCCGTGACCAACGCGTTCGTGGCCGATTGCAAGCGGTGATCGACCGCGTTCAGGAGTCCACTGCGGCCCTCAAAGACGCAGTGATCATGCTCGACAGCGACGGCAACCTGGAATGGTGGAACCGCGCGGCGGAAACCTTGCTCGGCCTGAAAACCCCGCAAGACAGCGGTCAGCCTGTCACCAACCTGGTGCGTCATCCACGCTTCAAAGAATACTTCGAGCAGAACAATTACCTTGAGCCGCTGGAGATCCCCTCGCCGATCAATGATCGCGTGCGCGTGCAGCTGCTCATCACCCGCTATGGCAATAACGAACACCTGATGCTGGTCCGCGATGTGACCCGCCTTCATCAGCTTGAGCAGATGCGCAAAGACTTCGTCGCCAACGTCTCTCATGAGCTACGCACGCCACTGACGGTGATCTGTGGCTATCTGGAAACCTTGCTCGATAACGTTGAAGAGATAAACCCGCGCTGGACTCGTGCTCTGCAGCAGATGCAACAGCAGGGCGCGCGTATGCAAACCCTGCTCAATGACTTGCTGTTGCTGGCCAAACTAGAAGCCACCGACTATCCATCGGGCAACCAGCCGGTCCTCGTACCAACGCTGTTGCAGACCATCAAAAATGACGCCCAAGCGTTGTCCGGGCAGCGCAACCAGCGCATCACTCTGGAAATCGACAGCACACTCGGACTCAAGGGCAGCGAGCCCGAACTGCGCAGTGCGTTTTCCAATCTGGTGTTCAATGCGGTGAAATACACCCCGGCCGAAGGCGCAATCCACATCCGCTGGTGGGGCGACGAGCAAGGCGCACACTTGCGCGTACAGGATTCAGGCCCCGGCATCGAGGCCAAGCATCTGCCGCGCCTGACCGAACGGTTCTACCGCGTCGACTCCAGCCGAGCGTCCAATACCGGTGGCACAGGGCTTGGCCTGGCCATCGTCAAGCACGTGCTGTTACGCCATCGAGGCACACTGGATATCAGCAGCGTGCTGGGCAAAGGCAGCAGTTTTACCTGCCATTTTGCCCCTGCCCAAGAGATCAAGCTCTGAGCAAACCCTAGGCAAGCTGGCCGGTAGCCGCTACATTGCGCTCTTATGCTCGCCACTTTGGCTGCGGCAACCCCCTCGATAATACGGAACCTTTAAAACTCCACCATGGACCCTTCCCCTAGTTATAACCTGGCCTCACTTTTTGCCGATTTCGGCATGATTCTTTTTGCAATGGTCCTGGTTCTGCTCAACGGCTTTTTCGTTGCCGCCGAGTTCGCCATGGTCAAGCTGCGCTCGACCAAGGTCGAATCCATCGCCGTTAAAAACGGCTGGCGCGGTCATATCCTGCGCACGGTCCACAGTCAGCTGGACGCCTATCTTTCAGCTTGCCAGTTGGGTATCACCCTCGCCTCCCTCGGCCTTGGCTGGGTCGGTGAGCCTGCGTTTGCCCACTTGTTGGCACCGCTGCTGGACATGGTCGGCGTACAGTCGCCGGAATTGATCAAGGGCATATCGTTCTTCAGTGCGTTTTTCATCATCTCTTACCTGCACATCGTCGTCGGCGAGCTGGCCCCCAAATCCTGGGCGATCCGCAAACCCGAGCTGTTGTCGTTATGGACGGCCGTGCCGCTGTATATGTTCTATTGGACCATGTACCCGGCGATTTACCTGCTCAACGCCAGCGCCAACGGCATCCTGCGCATCGCTGGCCAAGGCGAACCCGGCCCGCATCACGATCATCAATACAGCCGTGAAGAACTGAAGCTGATTCTGCATTCGAGCCGAGGCCAGGACCCGAGCGATCAAGGCATGCGCGTGCTGGCCTCCGCCGTCGAAATGGGCGAACTGGAGGTGGTCGATTGGGCCAATTCCCGCGAAGACCTGGTGACCCTCGACTGCAATGCACCGCTCAAGGAAATCCTGGCCCTGTTCCGCCGTCACAAATTCAGCCGCTACCCGGTCTACGATGCAGAGCGTGGCGAATTCGTCGGCCTGCTGCACATCAAGGACTTGTTGCTGGAACTGGCCGCGCTGGACCATATCCCCGCGTCGTTCAACCTCTCCGAGCTGACCCGGCCATTGGAGCGCGTATCCAAACACATGCCCCTGTCACGCCTGCTGGAGCAGTTCCGCAAGGGTGGCGCGCACTTCGCACTGGTTGAGGAGGCCGACGGCAAAGTCATCGGTTACCTGACCATGGAAGACGTGCTGGAAGTATTGGTCGGCGATATCCAAGACGAACACCGCAAGGCCGAACGCGGCATTCTTGCCTACCAACCCGGCAAGCTGCTGGTGCGGGGCGATACGCCGCTGTTCAAGATCGAGCGCCTGCTGGGTATCGATCTGGACCACATCGACGCGGAGACACTCGCCGGATTGATCTACGAGACCCTGAAGCGGGTGCCCGAAGAAGAGGAAGTGCTGGAAGTCGAAGGCCTGCGCATCATCATCAAGAAGATGAAAGGGCCGAAAATCGTCCTGGCCAAGGTGCTCAAGCTCGATTGACCTGGAAAGGCCCATTCGTTCCCACGTGATGACGCAATCTACTGTGCGGTCTGTGTGGGAACGAGTTCATTCGTGATAGGGGTGTTCCGGACCGCCTCAGTTCCCGCCTACCGCAAAATTCGGCAGGCTGTCGACGCGCTCCGCGAACCGATAGGGAATCGACTCCAGCCCCAGCCCACCGTTACGCTGCACCACGAAATGCAGATGGGGCCCGCTGCTGTTACCGGTATTGCCGGAACGCGCCAGCGCGCTGCCGACAACGACGCGCTGACCTTCCTTGACGCTCACCGAGCCACGCATCAGGTGTAAATAGACACCCATGGTGCCGTCGTCGTGCAGTATCCGGACAAAATTACCTGAAGGGTCCGCACCGTGGCCCGATTGACCATTCTCGGTTTTAACCACCGTCCCCGCCCGAGCGGCAATGATTGGCGTGCCTTCGGGCATGGCAATGTCCATCGCGTAACGGCTTTTAATACCAAAGTGGCTGAAGGCGCCATTGGGACCCTGGCTCAAGCGAAAAGGCCCGCCCTGCCAAGGCAGCGGGTAACTGTAACCCTGAGGCTGACGCCCAGGGTCGCCCAGCGAGTAGCGCAGCTTGGGCGTGTAACTCAGCGCCTTGCCCGCCTGCCGGGGACTGAGCACGGCCAGACGCACAGCGCTGCGGGCGGGAATGACACGGTGGATCGGCTGCCCCGTGGTGCCCAGCACATTCTTCAGCGCCGTGACCTGCAACTCCACCTCGACAGGCGCATACGAATCGTTGCGCACAAACAGGCTGTGCACGCCCTTGTCCTTTTTGATGTTCAGATGCACCTGTTTTTCAAGGTGCTCGACGATCCGCTCGCGAGGCACCACCACCGTAGCACCCGCCGTTGGCCTGTCGGTAAACGAGACCACGCCATTGGCATCGGTGAATTTATAGATGGTCACCGCCACCGACGATTGCGCGGTCAGCAACAGAGCACACAGGAGTAAGCAGCGCTCGAGCATCGTGATTGATATCTGGGTAGTGGGAGGCAGGGAGAGCGTAGCAGCGATTTGCCGCCATTTGGGGGTGGCGGTATCAATCAGTAGCAAAGAGGCAGGGAAATCAGACAAACCGCGTCAGCACCTTCGCAGGCAAGCCTGCGAAGGTGCTGACGCTCAGGGATCAACCCCCCGGTACGAAGTGCTTTTGCGCCGTGCCGCGGGCGATCAGGCGGGAGACGTAGTCGAGTTTCTGTGCGTCCTGGTCGACAAAGCGGAAGGTCAGTTGCAGCCAATCGCTGTCGGGTTTGGGTTCGTAGGCGACGATGGCGTGTAGGTAGCCGTTGAGACGGGCGACTTCGGCGTTCTCGCCTTGTTCAAGGTCGAGTACGGCGCTGTCGAGCACCTGTGGCAGGACGTCACCGCGACGCACCACCAGCAGCGCTTCCTTGAGGCTCAGCGCCTTGATCACGCATTGCTGGTTACCACTGGGCAACCGCAATTGGCCTTGACCGCGGCCGCCAAGGGCTGGCGCAGCAGCAGGCGCAGAGGCCCGGGCAGACGAGTTGATCAACGGCGCCGCTTTCGGCCCGGTAGCTGGCGCAGCGGCCGGCCTGACCACTTCCGCCTTGCCACCGGTCAGGGCGCTGAGGGAATCGTTACCGAACGCCGAGTTCATCTTGGTTGGCGCGCTGGCCAACAGGGTGTCGAGCTTGCCGACTCTGGCCAGCGCCTTCTTGACCTTGGTCAGCAGCTGCTCATTGGTGAACGGCTTGCCAATAAAGTCGGTGACACCGGCCTGGATCGCCTGGACCACGTTTTCCTTGTCACCACGGCTGGTGACCATGATGAACGGCAAGGCCTTGAGGTTGTCCTGCCCACGGCACCAGGTCAGCAGTTCCAGACCGGACATCTCCGGCATTTCCCAGTCGCATAACACCAGATCGAACGCCTGACGCTCCAGCAAGACCTGAGCCTTGCGACCGTTGACGGCGTCTTCGATGTGAATGCCGGGAAAGTAGTTACGTAAACCTTTTTTCACCAGATCGCGAATAAATGGCGCGTCATCCACCACCAGTACACTGACTTTACTCATTGATCTTTCCTTTAAAATCCCGACAAGCATAGCGCTGGTTGATGGCCAATTGCTAAACCGATTAACGACGCCAGGACTTTTCGTTCGCGGGCGGCTTGAACTCAAAGCCCGTAACGAAAACGCCCGACAATGAGCCGGGCGTTTTTTTGCAGGCAGTCTTATTTATCGTCAGGTTTGACCAGAACATTAGCGCTATCGTCAATGACGCCCTGCACTTCTTCCCTCATGCGCTTGAGGCCCATATGGCGGACGTCGGTACCGCGCACCAGATAGATGACCAGCTCCGAAATATTACGGGCATGGTCGCCGATACGTTCCAGCGAACGCAGCACCCAAATCACGCTCAACACCCGCGAGATAGAACGCGGGTCTTCCATCATGTACGTGACCAGCTCGCGCAGCGCGGTTTTGTATTCGCGGTCGATGGTCTTGTCGTACTGGGCCACGGACAGCGCCAGATCGGCATCGAAGCGAGCGAACGCATCAAGTGCATCACGGACCATGTTGCGCACCTGATCGCCGATATGCCGCACTTCAACGTAACCACGCGGCGATTCGCCTTCTTCACACAGCTGAATGGCGCGCTTGGCAATTTTGGTGGACTCATCACCGATGCGCTCCAGATCGATCACAGACTTGGAAATGCTGATGATCAAACGTAGGTCGGAGGCCGCTGGCTGACGACGCGCAAGAATACGCAGACATTCTTCATCAATGTTGCGTTCCATCTGGTTGATCTGGTCGTCGATGTCACGAACCTGCTGGGCCAGGCCCGAGTCGGCTTCGATCAACGAGGTCACCGCATCGTTGACCTGTTTCTCGACCAAGCCACCCATTGCCAGCAGATGGCTGCGCACTTCCTCCAGTTCGGCGTTGAACTGCTGGGAGATGTGATGAGTAAGGCTGTCTTTATCGATCATGCTTATTGTCCTTGGAACGTCCAGTTAACTACGAGACCGCAGCAGTACTTCAGGGCCAACGAGCCAGGCCCTAGCCGTAACGACCGGTGATGTAGTCTTCTGTCTGTTTTTTCGCCGGGTTGGTGAACAGCGTGTCGGTATCACCGAACTCGACCAGTTTGCCCATGTACATAAAGGCGGTGTAGTCGGAGACCCGCGCCGCCTGTTGCATGTTGTGGGTCACGATGACAATGGTGTACTTGGCTTTCAGCTCGTAGATCAGCTCTTCGACTTTCAGCGTCGAGATCGGATCAAGTGCCGAGCACGGCTCATCAAGCAGCAGGACTTCCGGCTCCACAGCGATGGTACGTGCGATCACCAAACGTTGCTGCTGACCACCGGACAGTCCCAGTGCCGACTCGTGCAGGCGGTCTTTGACCTCCTCCCACAGTGCCGCACCCTTGAGCGCCCACTCGACCGCTTCATCGAGCACACGTTTTTTGTTGATGCCCTGAATACGTAGCCCGTACACCACGTTTTCATAGATGGTTTTCGGGAACGGGTTGGGCTTCTGGAACACCATGCCGACGCGGCGACGCAGTTCAGCCACGTCTTCGCCCTTGCGATAGATGTCGTGGCCGTACAGGTTGATGGCGCCTTCCACACGGCAGCCATCAACCAGGTCGTTCATCCGGTTGAACGTGCGCAACAAGGTTGACTTGCCGCAGCCGGACGGGCCGATAAAGGCGGTCACGCGTTGTTTCGGGATGTTCATGCTGACGTCGAACAACGCCTGCTTGTCGCCGTAGAACAGGCTCAGACCCGGCACTTCGAGCGCAACGGTTTCATTCGCCAGATTCAGGCCTTGCTTATCGCGTCCCAGGGCGGACATGTTGATGCCATGGGTATGGGTTTCGTGCTGCATAGGGTTACTCCATACGCTAACAATTCGTTTCATCGAACCGCCCTCCTCGCATGAGTGGGCGGCGCTCTTCAAATCAGCTATCCAGCGCTTTGTACTTCTCGCGCAGGTGGTTACGAATGGCCACCGCAGACAGGTTGAGCAAGGCGATCACCAGTACCAGCAGCAGCGCCGTGGCGTACACCAGCGGCCGCGCGGCTTCGACGTTCGGGCTCTGGAAGCCGACGTCATAAATATGGAAGCCCAAGTGCATGATCTTCTGGTCAAGGTGCAGGTACGGGTAGTTGCCGTCCACCGGCAGCGACGGCGCCAGTTTCACTACACCCACCAGCATCAACGGCGCCACTTCACCGGCAGCACGGGCGACCGCCAGAATCATCCCGGTCATCATCGCCGGGCTGGCCATGGGCAGCACGATCTTCCATAGGGTTTCAGCCTTGGTTGCGCCGAGTGCCAGCGAGCCCTCGCGAACGGTACGCGGAATACGCGCCAAGCCTTCTTCGGTGGCAACGATCACCACGGGAACGGCCAGCAGTGCGAGGGTCAGAGACGCCCAGAGCAAGCCTGGCGTGCCGAAGGTCGGCGCTGGCAAGGCTTCAGGGAAGAACAGCCGATCCACCGAACCGCCGAGCACGTAAACAAAGAAACCCAGACCGAATACCCCGTACACAATCGCCGGCACCCCGGCCAGGTTATTCACCGCGATACGGATCAACCGGGTGACCGGGCCTTGCCGTGCGTACTCTCGCAGGTACACCGCAGCCAGAACGCCGAACGGAGTGACGATCATGGCCATGATCAAGGTCATCATCACAGTGCCGAAAATCGCCGGGAAGATCCCGCCTTCGGTGTTGGCTTCACGCGGGTCTTCGCTGAGGAACTCCCACAATTTCTTGAAGTAGAAACCAAGCTTGGTAAAAGTGCCCATGGCATTCGGTTGGTAAGCGTGAACCACTTTGCCAACGCTGATCACCACTTCGGTGCCGTTGGCATCGCGGGCTGTCAGGCTGTCGCGATTGAATGCCTCATGCAACGAGCCCAGTCGCCCCTCAATCGCCTGGTAACGAGCGTCCAGTTCGGCGCGCTCGCTGTCCATGTCCGCTTGAGCGGCAGCATCGAGCTTGCCGTCGAGTTCCAGTTTGCGTTTGTGCAGACGCAGACGCTCGATGCCATGGTTGATGGCACCAATGTCTTTTTTCTCGAGCCTGCCAAGCTCACTGGCCAGGGTTTCGACGCGCTTGATTCGCTCTTGAAGAATCGGCCAGGCTGCTTCACCTTCGGCGATGACTTTGCCGTCTTCCTTGAGGTTGACCAGGTAGCCGTAGTAGTTACCCCACTCACGTCGCTCCAGGGTCATCAGCTCGGCAGGTTTGCTCTGTTCCGTCAGCCATTCGCCGACAACCCAGGTGAAATCGCTTGGGTTGGTATCACGGTTACCGACCTTGAACAGCTCGCGAGTCATGAACTCCGGACCCACATCGGGTACCGGCAAGCCCGCACCCTTGAGGCGAACGCGAGGTACTTCCTCGGCCTGTACCACTTCACCGATCAATACATGGTTAGTCTGATTGGGCACGTTGTACTGCGCGCGCACCACATCAGCCGGCCAGAAGTGACCCAAGCCACGGACGGCGATCACTGTCAGCAAGCCCAGAGTCATGATCACCGCGATGGACACAGCGCCCGCGCTCATCCAGACGCCAGGGGCACCGCTCTTGAACCAACTCTTGAGGGAGTTCTGTTTCACAGACTTCTACCTTCCTTAGAGAGACGAATATTTCTTGCGCAGACGCTGACGAATCAGCTCCGCTAAGGTGTTCATCACGAAGGTGAACATCAGCAGCACCAGCGCTGCCAGGAACAGCACTCGATAATGGCTGCCGCCGACTTCGGACTCTGGCATCTCAACCGCGACGTTCGCCGCCAGAGTACGCATGCCTTCGAACAGGTTCATGTCCATGATCGGTGTATTACCGGTGGCCATCAGCACGATCATGGTCTCGCCGACAGCGCGGCCCATGCCGATCATCAAGGCCGAGAAAATGCCAGGGCTGGCGGTGAGGATCACCACCCGCGTCATGGTCTGCCATGGCGTCGCACCCAGGGCCAGCGAGCCCAGAGTCAGACCGCGCGGCACGCTGAATACGGCGTCTTCAGCGATGGAGTAGATGTTCGGAATCACTGCGAAACCCATGGCCAGCCCGACCACCAGTGCGTTGCGCTGATCATAGGTAATGCCCAGGTCGTTGGTGATCCACATGCGCATGTCGCCGCCGAAGAACCAGGTTTCCATATACGGGCTCATGCCCAACGACAACCAGCCCACCAGCAACACCACAGGTATCAGGATCGCGGCTTCCCAACCATCCGGCACTCGCAGCCGGAATGACTCAGGCAAGCGGCTCCAGATAAAGCCCGCCAACAGAATACCAATCGGTGTCAGCAGCAACAGGCTGAAGATCCCCGGCAAATGCCCTTCCAGATACGGCGCCAGAAACAGGCCAGCGAAAAAGCCGAGAATCACTGTCGGCATCGCTTCCATCAGTTCGATCACCGGCTTGACCTTGCGGCGCATGCCCGGGGCCATGAAGTAAGCGGTGTAGATCGCAGCGGCAATCGCCAGGGGCGCCGCCAGCAGCATCGCGTAGAACGCCGCTTTCAAGGTGCCGTAGGTCAATGGCGCGAGGCTCAGCTTGGGCTCGAAGTCAGTGCTCGACGCAGTGGACTGCCAGACGTACTTCGGTCCGTCGTAGTTTTCGTACCAGACCTTGCTCCACAGCGCGCTCCACGAAACTTCCGGGTGCGGGTTGCGCAGGCTCATTGGCAGCAACTTGCCGCCCTCTTCGACGATGACCTCGTCAGCACGTGGCGACAGTCCCATGACACCTGGGCCCTGAGCCACCTGATCGACCAACAGCGTGCGATGCGCGGTGCTATGGAACACCCCGAGCTTGCCGGAAGCGTCGAGGGCGACGAAGCCTTTACGGCGCTCTTCGCCGGTGATTTGTACGATCGGCGTGGTGCCCATCTGGAAGTCACGGATGTGCTCCAGGCGCAACTCGCCGTCGGTATCGCGGGCCATGAACCACTGAGCCAGACCGCCCGTGGTGCTGCCGATAATCAGCGACACACCGCCGACCAATTGCGTACTGGCGGAGACTTCAGCGTTACCGTCTTCCAGCAGTTTGTAGCGGCCGTTGAGGCTGCGATCACGCAAGCTGAAGACGTCGGCCTGAGCGCGACCGTTGATCACGTACAGCCACTGCTGGCGCGGATCGATAAAGATTGCCTTGACCACTTCGGTCATGTGCGGCAGTTCGATGCGGGTCAACTCGCTGGTGGTCTCCCCGGTCATCATGTTTTCTTCCTGGGACAAGGAGAGCACATGCAATTGCGAGCCGGTGGAACCCGCTACCATCAGGACTTTGTCGCTGGCGTTGAGGCTGACGTGCTCCAAGGGCCGGCCTTGTTCGTCCAGGCTCAGCGCCGCTTCGCCAAATGGATACGTGATGGTCGGACTGATGGTCTTGACGTTGCCCGGGTAGGTGATCAGGTAGTTGTGTTTGAACACCAGTGCCTGACCGTTGGACAGACCCAGCACCATCAACGGGCTGCCTGGCTGATCTTTACCGATAGCCGTCACAGTCGTGCCCGTCGGAATCGGCAAGGCGACATGCTTGAGCTCGGTCCCGTCGTCGATGCGGAAGAACAGCGCTTCACCCTTGTCGGATACTCGCAGGCCAACCTTGTTCTGCTCTTCGATGGCAATCATCAGTGGCTTGCCCGCATCCTGCATCCAGGCCGGATTGAGCGCCTTCTCGGTGGTCAGTTTCGCACCTTGGAACAAGGGCGCGACCACGTAAGCAAGATAGAAGAAAATCAGCGTAATAGCGGCCAGCACTGCCAGGCCACCGACCAGTACATACCACTGGGTCAGACGGTCTTTAAACGCGCGTATACGGCGTTTTCGCTTGAGCTCGGGCGTATTGAAGTCAATTCGCTCGGGAGGGGAATTTTGAGTCATGGTGGAATTGGCCAGATCATTCATGCGCTCACCCTAGCGGTCCTTTATTACAAAAACATGACAATGCGGTGACGCAAAAAATCCGCAGCCCAAAAGTACTGGCAGCGGACTACGAAATTAGTAGCGGGACCCCGTTGAATCAGGTCCCGCTCAGGTATTGAGATCGGGGCAAAAAGTGCGTGCCCCGCGTCAACCCTTACTTAGCAGCGCCTTCCTGCAAGCCCAGGTCAGCCAGTGCTTTTGCAGCAACCTTGGCTGGCAACGGGATGTAACCGTCTTTGATCACGACTTCTTGACCCTGTTTAGACAGGACCATTTTCACGAACTCGGCTTCCAGCGGTGCCAGAGGCTTGTTCGGCGCTTTGTTCACGTAGATGAACAGGAAGCGCGACAGTGGGTATTTGCCGTTCAGTGCGTTTTCTTCGCTGTCTTCGATGAATTCAGTGCTGCCTTTCTTGGACAGGGCAACCGTCTTCACGCTGGACGTTTTGTAGCCGATACCTGAGTAACCGATGCCGTTCAACGAGCTGCTGATCGAGCTTACAACCGAAGCAGAACCTGGCTGTTCGTTAACGTTAGCGCGGAAGTCGCCTTTGCACAGGGCTTCTTCTTTGAAGTAGCCGTAAGTGCCGGATACCGAGTTACGACCGAACAGTTGGATCGGTTTGCCAGCCAGGTCGCCGGTCACGCCAACATCACCCCATGTTTTGGCTTCGGCTTTGGCGCCACACAGACGGGTCGCGGAGAAGATCGCGTCCACTTGTTCCATGGTCAGGTGCTGAATCGGGTTGTCTTTATGTACAAAAATAGCCAAGGCATCGACCGCGACCGGGATTGCAGTTGGCTTGTAGCCGTACTTCTGCTCGAAAGCCGCCAATTCGGTGTCTTTCATTTTGCGGCTCATCGGGCCCAGGTTCGAGGTGCCCTCAGTCAACGCAGGTGGTGCGGTGGCCGAACCGGCTGCTTGAATCTGAATGTTCACGCTTGGGTATTCTTTTTTGTAAGCCTCAGCCCACAAGGTCATCAAGTTTGCCAGGGTATCGGAGCCGACACTGGACAGGTTACCCGAGACACCGGTGGTCTTGGTATAGCCTGGAATAGCTGGGTCAACAGCAGCAACCGCAGTGGCGGTGGCAACGCCTGCGGCGACGAAAGTCAGAGCCGCCATCAATCGCTTAAGTCTCATGCCTTGCTCCTAGCAAAATTGGATAGGTATTGGATCGACGCCAAGTATCTAAGGGCCGTGTGAACACTCTATGAAAGCAATGTGACAATTAGATGAAAGGCCATCATCGACTTTCAATGATAGCCGTTCAGTTCAGGAGGGGGCGGCGGCATTCGCCCAGCAGGCAAGGCGATTCAACACTCAGCGTTGCTTGCGCAACAAATGGATGCCAATCAGCATGCCCATGACGCAGAGGGCTGCCACGTACCAGGCCGGCCCCATTGGACTGGTCTTGAGCATGAGGGTCACCACCATCGGCGTCAGACCGCCAAATATCGCGTACGCCAGGTTGTACGAGAACGACAGTCCCGAGAACCGCACGGCTGCCGGAAAGGCCTGGACCATGACGAACGGCACCGCACCGATGACGCCGACAAATAACCCGGTGACGGCGTACAACGGAAACAGCCAGTCGGGGTGCGCCAAAAGGCTGTGATAGAACGTCCATGAACTGACAAGCAACGCCAGGCAACCGAGGATAAACACCCAGCCAGCGCCAAAGCGATCCGCCAGAGAACCCGCGCCGACACAGCCCAGGCTCAGGCAGACAATCGCCAGACTATTGGCCTTCAGCGCCGTCGCGGGGGAGAAGCCGTAAACCGTTTGCAATACCGTTGGGGTCATCAGGATCACGACGATGACGCCAGCCGACAACAGCCAGGTCAATAGCATCGATAACAGGATCGCCCCGCGATGGTCGCGCAACACGGCCTTGAGCGGCACCTCTTCGGCCAGCGCCTTGCGCAGCTGCAGCTCGGCGAAAACCGGCGTTTCATGCAGCCAGCGGCGCAGGTAAACAGACAGCAGACCAAATACGCCCCCAAGCAAAAACGGAATCCGCCATGCGTAATCGAGCATCTCCTCAGCGCTGTAGAGGCTATTGATCAGGGTGGCGACCAGCGAACCCAGCAAAATGCCCGAGGTCAGGCCGGCGGTCAGGGTGCCGCACGCGTAGCCAATGCTGCGCGGCGGCACATGCTCGGACACAAATACCCAGGCGCCAGGCACCTCACCGCCAATCGCCGCACCCTGAATAACCCGCATCAACAGCAGCAGAATCGGCGCCCACAGGCCAATCTGCGCGTACGTCGGCAACAAGCCCATGATCAGGGTCGGTACGGCCATCATGAAAATGCTCAGGGTGAACATTTTCTTGCGCCCCAAAAGGTCGCCGAAGTGCGCCATAACGATGCCACCCAGCGGTCGCGCCAGGTAACCGGCAGCAAAAATACCGAAGGTCTGCATCAGTCGCAGCCACTCAGGCATATCCGCAGGGAAAAACAACTTGCCGACCACAGTGGCAAAAAACACGAAAATGATGAAGTCGTAAAACTCCAACGCTCCGCCCAAGGCAGAAAGCGACAAGGTCTTATAGTCGCTGCGGGTCAGCGGGCGCGAGGGCTGCACGGTACTTGAGGACACAGTGGACATGGCAAGGGCTTCTCTTGGGATTGCTGAGCATCAGCAACGCTGGCTGAGGCTTGACGGCTTGCACACTTCCTCACTAAGGAAAACGCTGACATGGGCATCAAAATTGCCCTTATAGCGAAAAGTACAGAGTCGATCGGGTCCGGCACGATAGCAAATTCTCTAAAAAGCACACAGTCAGGCGCTTTACGCAGTCAAAATGAGAACCGAGTGGTCGTCGCATGGTCCATCGATCGATATACTCGCAGACCGTAAGAGACAATCCAGCGTACTCCGGGTTGCTGTGCGAAATCGCCGCTGAGCCCAATCCAGCCGCTTTCGCAGAGTTTCCCCTTAAGGCATCGCTGAAAGCGGATGAACGCAATTTGTTCATGAACATCGTTTTCACTGAGACCTGTTAACCGCACCAAAACATTAAAGAGTCATGGGTCGAGGCACCCTAGGCATGATTGAACTCGAACAAGAAGATCCGATACCGCAGGGCGACCTTGCATTGCAAATTACTGCTTTGCCCCGCGAAACCAATGGTTTCGGCGATATTTTCGGCGGCTGGCTGGTCTCGCAAATGGACTTGGCGGGAACTGCCATGGCCAGTAAAGTCGCTGGCGGCCGCGTTGCGACCGTAGCCATTGATCGCATGGCATTCCTGATCCCGGTCGCAGTCGGCGCGCAATTGTCCTTCTATACCCAGGCCCTGGACATCGGCCGCAGCTCGATCCAGATGATGGTCGAAGTATGGAGCGATGACCCACTGTCCAGCGAATGGCGCAAAGTCACCGAAGCGGTGTTTGTGTTCGTCGCCATCGATGGTAGCGGCCGCACTCGCTCGGTACCGGCACGGCGATAAGCCTGGGTATCGGTCTGCTGGGGTAAACTCGTTGACTGTCGCACGGTCTACTTTTATCACTGTACTTGAGTGAGCACCCCCGCATGCCAACGCCCCATGTCGAATCCGTCAAACTCGGTGAGCTCAACTGCTGGCGCATCCGCCACGGTCAGGCCGAGTTACTCGTCGCCCAGCAAGGCGCGCACATCCTCAGCTACCAAGTGGACGGCGAGCCGCCACTGATCTGGCTAAACGACAAAGCTGTCTTCAAACAAGGCAAGCCGATCCGCGCCGGTATTCCGATTTGCTGGCCCTGGTTTGGCAATCTGGAGCGCAACCCTGCCAGCGTACAGGCGATGCGCAACAGCAGCGAACCGGCCAACGCCCACGGCGAAGTCCGGGTACTAGACTGGGAATTGCTGGGCATTGGCAATGATGGCGACGCGTTACTCGCCGAATTCGTATTGCCGCAGGCTGAAGGTCATTTGCCTGGTTGGCCGCATAACGTCGCCCTCAAACTGAGCATTCGTCTGGACGAGCAGTTGCATGTCAGCCTGCTCAGCTACAACGCTGGCACCGAAGACGTTACCTTCAGCCAGGCATTGCACAGTTATTTCGCGGTCAGCGATGCACGACAGGTCCACGTCGAAGGCCTGGACGGCTCGCGTTACCTGGACACATTGAAAAACTGGGAAGACGAGCATCGGCAGGACGGCGACCTGCATTTCACGGCCGAGACGGACCGCGTTTACCTGGACACACCGCACCATCTGAGCATCGTCGATCCGGGCTGGCAGCGACGGATTCAGATCATGACCAGCGGCTCAAAGTCAGCGGTGCTGTGGAATCCGTGGGTCGACAAGACCAGGACCTTAAGCGACATGGCCGAAGACGGCTGGCAGCACATGGTTTGTGTCGAGACCGCCAACGTCCTGTCCGATGTCGTCACGTTGGCGCCAGATGCCATGCACACCCTGAGTGTCAGCATCTGGGCCGAGCCGCTGGCGGCGTTGCCGGAAGCGTAACCGCTACAGGTCCGCTTCGACCACGACGCGGACCTTCGAAGCATCCAGCGCGTAGGCCGCATCGGCCATGTTATTGCTGACCGCCTCGACCTTCAGCGTGCCGATCACCCACAGCGGCGTGTAGATATCGTCCAGCTTCAGGCCTTTTGGATAACGCACCAGCACCAGTTGATTGGGTGGCGGCGGCGGCACATGGATGCATGCGCCCGGATATGGCACGAGGAAGAACAGGGTACTGCGGCCTTTCGCGTCTGTTTCCAGCGGCACGGGATAACCACCAAGACGGATATTTTTGCCATTCATGGCGGGTACGGTCTTGGCCGAGTACATCACGGCAGGCAAGCCTTTGCTCTGCTTCAAACCGCCTTTGCTATCGAACGTCCCCTGCGCTTCCGGGGAGTTGTGATCGATTTCAGGCATGGCCTCGAGGGCTTTTTGATCCGACTTGGGCATCAGCTCGAGCCAATCGGTTTCTGGCAGCTCGGCGCGGGCCAGCCCGGAAGCCAACAGCAGCGCTATAAGGAGGAGACGGCGCATGGGAGAGCTCGGCAATGTATGTGGTCTCACTAGCTCTCTGCGCAGCAATAGCGCAGAGAGCCGATGAATAACTGTCAGTCTTTTTTGATCATGCCGTAAAGCACCAGCAGCACCACCGCACCCACCAATGCGCCGAGGAAACCCGCGCCCTGGCCTGCCTGATAAATGCCCAGCGCCTGACCCCCGTAGGTCGCAGCCAGCGAGCCCCCGATACCCAGCACAATGGTCATGATCCAACCCATGCTGTCATCGCCTGGCTTGAGGAAGCGAGCCAGCAAGCCCACGATCAAACCGATAAAAATGGTTCCGATAATACCCATGCCTTTTCCTCTGTATTAATTGGACGAACCAAGGCCTGATGACGGCATTAGCGTCCTGTCATCAGAGAACCGCTGGCAGGATTGGTTCCACATGCGTCTATTGCAGCTATTACAGCTTGATCAGCGCTTCGACTTTTTTGATCTGCCGATCAAGGGTGGCGCGATCAGCACAGCGCAAGGTGGCGTGACCCACTTTGCGCCCAACCTTGAACGCCTTGCCGTAGTGATGCAGATGGCAGTCATCGATGGCGACGACCTTGTCCACAGCCGGCACTTCACCGATGAAGTTGAGCATGGCGCTTTCGCCGACCTTGGCAGTGGAGCCCAACGGCAAACCCGCCACCGCCCGCAGGTGGTTTTCGAACTGGCTGCACTCGGCGCCTTCGGTGGTCCAATGCCCCGAGTTATGCACACGGGGTGCAATCTCGTTGGCCTTCAAACCGCCATCGACTTCAAAGAACTCGAACCCCAGCACGCCGACATAATCGAGTTGCTTGAGTACGCGACCGGCGTAATCCTCAGCCAGCGCTTGCAGCGGATGCGCGGTGCTGGCAATCGACAGACGCAAAACCCCATTTTCGTGGGTGTTGTGCACCAGCGGATAAAAGCGCGTTTCGCCATCGCGGCCGCGCACGGCAATCAGCGACACTTCACCCGTGAAGGGCACGAAACCTTCCAGCAAACAGGCAACACTGCCCAACTCAGCAAACGTGCCGACCACATCAGCCGCTGTACGCAGTACTTTCTGGCCCTTGCCGTCATAACCGAGGGTGCGGGTTTTCAGCACGGCAGGCAGACCAATGCTGGCCACTGCGGCGTCCAGATCGGCTTGCGACTGGATATCAGCGAAGGTAGGCGTTGGAATGCCGAGGTCCTTGAACATGCTCTTTTCGAACCAGCGATCACGGGCAATCCGCAGCGCTTCGGCACTTGGATAAACCGGCACGAACTGCGACAGGAACGCCACGGTTTCTGCTGGCACACTTTCGAATTCGAAGGTCACCAGATCGACTTCATCGGCCAACTGGCGCAGATGATCCTGATCGCCGTAATCGGCACGCAGATGTTCGCCCAACGCAGCGGCACAGGCATCCGGCGCCGGGTCGAGAAAAGCGAAACTCATGCCTAGCGGGGTCCCTGCCAGAGCCAACATGCGACCCAACTGGCCGCCACCGATTACACCGATCTTCATGGAAAAACCTCAGGCGTCGCGTGGGTCTGGATTGTCCAGGACGCTGTCTGTCTGCTCAGCGCGGAATTTCTTCAGCACTGCATGGAATTGCGGGTGCTTGGCGCCGAGGATACTGGCCGACAACAATGCGGCGTTGATTGCGCCCGCTTTGCCGATAGCCAAGGTCGCCACAGGAATCCCGGCAGGCATCTGCACGATAGAGAGCAGGGAATCAACGCCCGACAACATCGACGACTGTACGGGCACGCCCAGCACGGGCAGATGAGTCTTGGCCGCACACATGCCTGGCAAATGAGCCGCACCGCCAGCACCGGCAATGATCACTTCAATGCCACGGGCTTCAGCCTGTTCGGCGTACTGGAACAGCAAATCCGGCGTCCGGTGGGCTGACACCACTTTGACTTCGTAAGGGATGCCTAGCTTTTCCAGCATATCGGCGGTGTGGCTAAGGGTGGACCAATCGGACTTGGAGCCCATGATCACGCCAACCAGTGCGCTCATCGTCGTGCCTCTTCTATTGGACGCCCGCAGGCGCGTCAAAAAACAAACAAGCCACGCGGGAGAACCGGCGTGGCTTGCTGTACGAATTATGGCCGGTCGAACCGGCCAAAGGCCGCGCAGTATACCGTAAAGCACAGGGAAGACAGCCCCCTTGGTGACCATCTGTCCGCAGGGCCCTGGCGAGGTCTGCACACGGCACCCGCGACCGAAATCCTTCATGGCAAAAGGTCCTACATCTTCTGTACGCAACTTACTACTTTAGGTGACGCCAACAGCAACTAACAAATCGCAACCGTTTCGGCTTAGCTGCTTTCATGTCTGAAGCAAACACAGTTCCGGGCAGACCCCGTCATCCAGTACGGACATTAATCAACGAAAACTATCGCCATCGAGATCGCCCATGCTCATTCATTTAAGAACACTCGCTTTAACACTAAGCACCCTGCTTACGATCATCATTCCACCGGCTTCCGCTGATGAGAAATTCACGAAAACTCCGCTCTACTTCTATGTATTTCTGCACGACGATATCCCACAAGCTGAACGCGAAAATATCGCTAAAGACTACTTCTCGTGGCTGCGCAAGGACCTTGAAAGCTTCACCCGGCGCAGGGTGTACATAGACTTCATACAGAACGTCGCGCCCATAACCCAATACCCGTATCAAGGTGAAAACCTGACAAAAATACTGGACGGCTGGCAACGAGAAGTGAATGACTACATCGACAAAAACAATCTGCCCATGAACAGCAGAACCAAGTATTTGCTGTTAACACACGAAAAAATAAACGGGATGACTTTGGGTGTCGCCAGAGACAAGAGTTACGCAGGCATTGCATCGCTGGGCAGTTACTCTGCCGCCGCGCATGAAATAGGTCATCTGCTCGGCGGGACGCATGAGCACTCAGAAGTTTTATTCAAAGGCAGTTGGTGGTGTGAAACCAATATATTCCCGACCCGCATCAACGTAAGAGCGAACTGTTACCACTACAGCGACAAAAACAAAGAAGCCATCGCCGCTTATTTGAGCGAATCGCCTTAAGCACTCAAGACGCACCCTGTGCCGCACCGCCTTCCAGCTTGCGCCACAACAACCGCACGTTGGCCTTGCGCACCAACGCACAACGGTACAAACGAATTTCCAGCGGCACATGCCATTGTGGGCCACCACACACCACCAACTCACCCCGCGCCAGTTCAGCACGCACGCTGAGCTGCGGCACCCAGGCGATGCCCAGGCCTTCGAGCGCCATGCTTTTCAGGCTGTCCGCCATGGCTGTTTCGTAGACCGTAGTGAAGCGCAAGCTGCGCTGACGCAGCAGCAGGTTCACCGAGCGCCCCAGAAATGCTCCGGCGCTGTAGGCGAGCAACGGCACACTGGCATCGCCTTCAAGGTCGAATAACGGTTGGCCGTTGGCGTCTGCCGCGCAGATGGGCAACATCTCCGTATGCCCAAGGTGCAGCGAGGGGAAAATTTCAGCGTCCATCTGCAGCGCCGCATCCGGGTCGTAGAACGCCAGCATCAGATCGCAACCGCCCTCACGCAACGCATGTACCGCATCGCCAACGTTGGTCGCCACCAGCCGGGTGGCAATGTTCAGCCCTTCGTTACGCAGCTGGGCAATCCAGCGCGGGAAAAAACCCAAGGCCAAAGAGTGCGCCGCCGCGACTTGCATGACTTCGCCCTGCCCGCCCTCCAGGTGATGCAGATGACGCAGCACCTCGCCAAGCTGCTCGACGACGGTGCGCGCGGTTACCAGAAACAGTTGTCCGGCAGCCGTCAGCTCGATGGGCGTGCGCGAGCGATTGACCAACGTCAGGCCCAGTGCCGACTCAAGGCTGCGAATCCGGCGGCTGAAAGCAGGTTGCGTCACGAAGCGACGCTCGGCCGCCTGGGAAAAACTGCGGGTGGCGGCCAGGGCACTGAAGTCCTCCAGCCATTTACTTTCCAGGTTCATCACGTCCTCCAATCACGGCAGGGACGGACTTGCAACGACCCGCCCCGCACCTGCAAAAAAGCAACTACATCTTGTTCATACGCTCGTCACAATCGTAACGTCACATCGACATTATGCCGTTTGTGCATAGGCCAGCGCTTAACAGCATTAGCCCAAAATTGCCCACAAGCCTAGCATCAGCGGCGTTCCGGCATTATCCGTGCCTTTCTTGAGACTATCTCTATCATGTCCTCCGCTGCATCATTGCGCATCGAAAAAGACCTGCTTGGCGTCCTTGAAGTACCCGCTGAAGCGTACTACGGCATCCAGACCCTGCGGGCGGTGAACAACTTCCGTCTCTCCGGCGTTCCGATTTCGCATTACCCGAAGCTGGTCGTGGCCCTGGCCATGGTCAAGCAAGCCGCCGCTGACGCTAACCGCGAACTCGGTCACCTCAGCGAAGCCAAGCACGCTGCCATCAGCGAAGCCTGCGCCCGTTTGGTTCGCGGCGATTTCCACGAGCAGTTCGTGGTGGACATGATTCAAGGCGGCGCTGGCACTTCAACCAACATGAATGCCAACGAAGTCATCGCCAACATCGCGCTGGAGGCCATGGGCCACAGCAAGGGCGAGTACCAATACCTGCACCCGAACAATGACGTGAACATGGCGCAGTCGACCAACGACGCTTACCCGACGGCAATCCGTCTGGGCCTGCTGCTCGGTCACGACGCCCTGCTCGCCAGCCTCGACAGCCTGATTCAGGCATTCGCCGCCAAGGGCCAGGAATTCAACCACGTTCTGAAAATGGGCCGTACCCAGTTGCAGGACGCCGTGCCGATGACCCTCGGTCAAGAGTTCCGGGCCTTCGCCACCACCTTGAGCGAAGACCTCAATCGTCTGCGCAGCCTCGCTCCGGAACTGCTGACCGAAGTGAACCTGGGCGGCACCGCCATCGGCACCGGCATCAACGCCGACCCCCGCTACCAGCACCTGGCCGTATCGCGTCTGGCGCTCATCAGCGGTCAACCGCTGGTGCCTGCCGCCGACCTGATCGAAGCCACGTCCGACATGGGCGCCTTCGTCCTGTTCTCCGGGATGCTCAAGCGTACTGCGGTCAAGCTGTCGAAAATCTGCAACGACCTGCGCCTGCTGTCCAGCGGCCCACGTACCGGCATCAATGAAATCAACCTGCCAGCACGTCAGCCAGGCAGCTCGATCATGCCCGGCAAGGTCAACCCGGTTATCCCGGAAGCGGTCAACCAAGTGGCTTTCCAGATCATCGGCAACGACCTGGCACTGACCATCGCCGCAGAAGGGGGTCAATTGCAGCTGAACGTGATGGAGCCGCTGATCGCTTACAAGATTTTCGACTCGATCCGCCTGCTGCAACGCGCCATGGATATGCTGCGCGAGCATTGCATCGTCGGCATCACCGCCAACGAAGCACGCTGCCGCGAACTGGTCGAGCACTCGATCGGCCTGGTCACCGCCCTGAACCCATACATCGGTTATGAAAACGCCACCCGTATCGCCCGCATCGCTCTGGAAAGCGGCCGTGGCGTACTGGAACTGGTGCGCGAAGAAGGCTTGCTCGACGACGCCATGCTCGCCGACATCCTGCGCCCGGAAAACATGATTGCGCCACGCTTGGTGCCATTGAAGGCCTGACCTTCAGCCCCAGGCAGCAACACGCTCACCAGGCTGAGAGACTAGACACCTCTCTCCCTTTTGAGGGCCCGAAGATCACTCTTCAGGCCCTTTTTTTTGCCAGCTTGTTTTTACTTTTCACTAGACACGCCATAGCCTTGGCCGATCACCCAAAGGAGAAGTGCCATGAATCGCGAAACCCCGCCACCCGCTCAGCAGGTCATGGTGCTCTACACCGGCGGCACCATCGGCATGCAGGCCAGCGCCAACGGGCTGGCTCCGGCTTCGGGATTCGAGGCGCGGATGGCCGAGCAACTGGCTGCCCAACCAGAACTGAAGGTACCGAACTGGCGGTTTCGCGAACTACTGCCGTTGATCGACAGCGCCAACATGACCCCCACCTACTGGCAGCGTCTGCGTGAAGCGGTGATCGAGGCCGTGGATGTCGATGGCTGCGACGCGGTATTGATCCTGCACGGCACTGACACCCTGGCCTACAGCGCGGCGGCGATGAGCTTTCAGTTGCTCGGGCTGAGCGCACCCGTGCTGTTCACCGGTTCGATGCTGCCCGCTGGCGTCGAGAACAGTGATGCCTGGGAAAACCTCAACGGCGCCCTGCTTGCCCTGGGCCAAGGCTTGGCGCCGGGCGTGCAGCTGTACTTCCATGGCGAGCTACTGGCACCGACCCGCTGCGCAAAAATTCGCAGCTTTGGTCGTCATCCGTTCGCCGCGTTGCAGCGCTCGCGGGAGGGTAAGTCGGCGCAGTCTGTGCCCGCTGCACTGGATTACCGTCAGCCGAAAAGCATCGCCAACGTCGCCGTGCTGCCCTTGTTTCCCGGCATCAGTGCGCAACATCTGGATGGTTTACTCGACAGCGGGATTCAGGCGCTGGTCCTGGAATGCTTCGGCAGCGGCACGGGCCCGAGCGACAACCCGGCATTCCTCGCCAGCCTGCAACGCGCCCGGCAACGCGGCATCTGCGTGGTTGCCATCACTCAGTGTCATGAAGGCGGCGTCGAACTGGACATCTACGAAGCCGGCAGTCGTCTGCGCGGGGTTGGCGTACTGTCCGGCGGCGGCATGACCCGCGAAGCCGCGTTCGGCAAACTCCATGCGTTGTTGGGCGCAGGGCTTGCGCAAGATGAAGTACGACGCCTGGTTGAGCTGGATGTGTGTGGGGAGTTGCGATAACCGTCAGGCCGCCTTCGCGGGCAAGCGCGCGCCCATTAGGGCGCGGCATACAACTTGCTCCACTCCCGGTTGTTACCCACCGCCGGAATTCGCTCATGCTGCATTCCCATCTCACCACCCTCAATGCCGTGTCGCTGGTACTCAGCACCTTCGAGGCTGAAGGTTTGTCCGGCGATGCGCTGCTGGCAGGCAGCGGGATCACTGCTGCGGACTTGGGCAGGCCCGATATTCGTATCGCCACCCACCAGGAAATGCAGGTCTGCGCCAATGCCGTTGCACTGCGCAAGGAAATCGGCCTGGAGTTGGGACGGCGCATGCACGTGTCATCCTATGGTGTCCTCGGTTACGCCCTGCTCACGAGTGCCACCTTAGGTGACGCCTTGCGCCTGGCGCTGATGTATCCGGCGCTCTTGGGAACACTGTTCGAACTGCGCCTGCATGACGATGGCGACCGCGTCTGGCTAAGCGCCAGCGATTACCGCGACAGTGAATCGCTGGCGGTTTTTAACGCCGAGCTGTGCCTGGCCTCGCTGAAAGTCATTTGCGATGACTTGCTCGGCAAGCCCCTGCCATTACTCAGCGCACGTTTCGCCCACGACGCCCCTGATTACACCGCCAGCTATCACGAAAGCTTTGCCTGCCCGTTGCAGTTCAACGCCCCCTTGTATGATCACGCCTTCGCCTTCGACAAACGCTGGCTTGAACAGCCGTTGCCGCTGGCAGACCCGATCACCCATCGCGACATGCACGCACGCTGTCGCCGGCAAAATATCGAGTTCACAGGTCGCCAGGCCTGGCTCGAACGCATCCGCCAATTGCTCG
>ERZ1463034.49-NODE-49-length-39631-cov-15.611027_pt1 | contig 39631 bp, 34 predicted proteins | sample MGYA00564480_ERZ1463034 | MGnify/ENA primary metagenome ERZ1463034 (study PRJEB39244, sample SAMEA3635122) | Helicobacter pylori | study: EMG produced TPA metagenomics assembly of PRJEB11511 data set (Assembly of a 5300-year-old Helicobacter pylori...
GGGTTTTGCCCTACAGGCAACCAATCCGACGCCGTACCATATTTCCCTCACCTCGATTGATTTGCTGAGCGACGGCAAACGCTTCAGCAAAGCGCCGAACAAGGCCGCCAATGACAGCCTGCTGATGCCGGCCGGCGATGTGAAACGCTTTGTGCTGCCGCTGCTGCGCGAACGCCCCAGTGGCGCGCCCCAGGTTGAGTTCACGACGGTCAGCGACTTCGGCGCCCGCGTGCGCCATTCGGCGGGCCTCACCCCTGCCTCCACCCAGTGACTGACGGTATGAACGCTACTTCCCTTTCACACCTGCCAGCCAAGTGCCTGCTGTTGACGTGGGCGCTGTTCGGCGCCGCCGTCGTGCAGGCCAGTGTGGTGATCAACAGCACACGCATCGTCTACCCGCAGCAAGCCAAGGAGGTGACGGTCCGGCTCGAAAGCAAGAACCAGGCGCCGGTGCTGATCCAGGCATGGCTGGACAACGGCGACGAGCGCTCGACGCCGGACCTCGCCGGAATCCCCTTTGTCGCCACGCCACCGATCTTTCGCGTGGAGCCGGGTAAACAACAGGTCGTGCGCCTGGCCTACACGGGCGACACCTTGCCGTCGGCCGAGGAAAGCCTGTTCTGGTTCAACGTACTGGAAGTGCCCGCGCAAACGCCAGGCGCCCAACAGGGCAACCAGTTGCAACTCGCCTTCCGCTCGCGGATCAAGCTGTTTTTCCGCCCGCAGAACCTGCTCTACGCGGTCGAGTCCGCGCCTGGAAAACTGCAATGGCGCCGCGTTTCGAACGCGCAAGGCCAGGCGCTGGAGGTCTACAACCCGAGCCCTTATCACGTGACCTTCGAACAGATCGACCTGCTGGAGTCGGGGCGGCGTCATCCCCGCCAGGTCGCCACATCAGGCGCCGAAAACATGGTGACACCCGGCGCTCGCCAGCGCTTCGCGCTACCCACCCTCAACACGCCGCCAGGTGCTGCGGCCACCGTAGAGTTCCGCACGCTCGACGATTTCGGGGCCAAGGTCTCGCACAGCACCAAGGTCGCGCCATGACCGCCTAAATACATCCGCCAGCACCTCTGCAGGCCGGCTGGCCGCCTCACTCACTGCATTCCACACGTTCGGTTGATGCCCTTTTTTCAGGGCAGGGCTTGCCCATGCCCGAATTCGAACAGCACCTATTTTCCGGGAACGGTCACCATGCGTTTGAACATGCCCGCCAGGCCAGGCCACGGGCCCCTGACACACCCTCGATTGCGGCTAACGACGCGATGCCTGTTACTGCTGAGCAGCGCTCATGCCCTGGATGCCCACGCGGCGGAGCATGTCGCCTTCAACCCGGCCTTCTTTGCGGATCGCGCGGGCGGCCTGCAGGTCGATATTTCAAAATTCAGCCAGGGCAACATTGTGCTGCCCGGCAGCTACCGCGCCGATGTCCACCTCAACGGCCAGTGGATCGGGCGCGAAACCGTGTCGTTCGAGGCGGTTGAAGGCCAGAGAACCGCGCAGTTGTGCCTGGCGCGTGAGGCGCTGCTCAGGTTCGGCGTCGACCTGGACGCGGTCGACCGGCAATCCGCCCAAGCCGGTGTCGCAGCCCCCTCACCGTTTGCCGACTGCGCCGACATTGCCACCTACCTGCCGGGCGCCAGCAGCCCATTCGACGCCGGCGAAAACCGCCTGGACCTGCAGATTCCGCAGATCTACCTGGCACGTAAGGCGCGCGGCTATGTCGACCCGCGCCAGTGGGACAGCGGCATCGATGCTGCCTTTGTGCGCTACAACGCCAATACCTTTGCGACCCGCACCAACGGTCGCGCGCTCAGCTCCCATTATCTAGGCCTCAATACCGGGCTTAACCTGGGCGATTGGCATTGGCGCCACAACGGCAGCTACAGCCAAACCGACAGCGCCTCGGGTTATCAAAGCAACGCCACCTACGTGCAACGCGACGTAAGCCCGCTGCAGTCACAACTGATGGTGGGCGAGATCCACACCCCGGGCGAGTTATTCGACAGCGTGCGCCTGCGCGGGGCCAGCCTGTTCAGCGATGACCGCATGCTGCCAGACTCCCAGACCGGCTTTGCGCCCGTCGTGCGTGGCATCGCCGAGACCAACGCGCGGGTCAGCGTGCGCCAACGCGGCGTGTTATTGGACGAGGTCTCCGTCGCCCCCGGCCCGTTCGTGCTCAATGACTTGTTCCCAACCGGCTATGGGGGCGACCTGAACGTCACGATCACCGAAGCCGACGGGCGTCGGCGTGAGTTCGTCGTGCCGTTCGCCGCCAACGCCAACCTGTTGCGTGCCGGCTATAAGCGCTACTCGGTGAGTGTCGGCCAACTGGATGAAATTGGCGTGCGCCACCCTCCCAAACTGCTGCAGGCCACCTACCAGCATGGCCTCAGCAACCTGTTGAGCGGCTACACCGGTGCGGTGCTGGCCGACGACTACCACTCGCAACTGGCAGGTGCGGCATTCAACACCGCGTTTGGCGCGCTGTCTTTGGACCTGACCCAGTCCAGCGCTCACCTGAAAGGGCACGGTTCCCTTGAAGGGCAAAGCCTGCAGATGCGCTACAGCAAGAACTTCGCGGACACCGGCACCCACTTCGCGCTCGGCGCCTACCGGTATTCCACCGAAGGCTTCCTGAGCACGGCCGATGCGGCACGCGTGCGTGGCCTCGCCATCGACGGGCTGCGCGTCGACAGCCTATCGCGGCTGCGTGACCGAATGGACATCAGCCTCAACCAAAGCCTGGGCGTCGGCACGGTGTACCTGACCGGCGCCTCACAAAACTATTGGAACCGCAAAAGCGCCAACCTGACCTTCACCGCCGGTTACAGCGGCGCCTGGAAGGGCATTCACTACACCCTCAGCGCCCAGCGCAGCCGTGACTTGCTGAGCGAACGCGTCGACAAGCAAGTGGACTTGACCCTGAGCCTGCCCCTGGGCAGCGGCCCACGCTCGCCGACCTTGACCACCACGGCCTATCGCGGCGATCAAAGCAGCGGCGAGCGCGTGACCCTCGGCGGCAGCCTGGGCGAACGCAGCGCGTTCAGCTACGGCATCGGCGCCAGCCAGACGCACGGCAGAGGCAACACCACCAGTGCCGACATGAAATACCAGACTGGCCAGGGTGTGCTTTCCGCCAGCGTTGGCCAGAGCAGTGCCTACCGTTCGGCATCGTTCGGCATGACCGGCGGCATGGTCGCGCATGCCGGCGGCGTGACGTTCGCGCCGGAGCTGGGCGATACCGTCGGCATCGTCCAGGCGCCCGACGCCGAGGGCGCACGGATCAACGGCAACCACAGCGCTCAAATCGGCAAGCGCGGTTATGCCGTGGTCCCCCACCTCACGCCGTACCGCCGCAACGTCGTCGAGTTGGACCCCAAGGATCTTTCCATCGATGTGGAGCTCAAGAGCGCCGCGCAAAACGTCGCCCCCCGCGCCGGTTCGGTGGTGAAGCTGCAATTCGCCACGGTCAGCGGCCAGGCCTTGTTGATCACGGCCCTGCGCGAGGATGGCAATCCACTTCCCTTTGGTTCGGATGTCTTCGATGAAGACGGTGCCAGTGTCGGCATTGTCGGGCAGGGCGGTAAGGCGTTTGTCCGTGTGGCGCGCCCTAAGGGGCCGTTGACGGTCAAGTGGGGGGCCGATGCCGGGGGCGTATGCCAGCTGGACTACGACCTGGGTACGAAATCGGCGGCTAAAGGCACGAACCGCCTGCGCCATCTGAACGCGGGCGCCTGCAAAGGTGGTGCGGGCGGTTGATCCGGCGCAGGCAAGCGCCCTACTTTTTATGGCGGGACTGAAGATGAAACACGCCACAAACCTCGTTTCAATACTGCTCGTGCTTGGCTTGCCAATCGCGGCTCAAGCGGCGTGCGAGAGCTATCCTCCTGACGCCGAGCTTGGCCTCTCCCTCCCGGCCGTGATTACCGTCCCCGACAGCCTGCCGCTGGGAAGTGTGATCGCCCAACACGCATTCAGCGGCTCTGTGCCTGCCCTCTTCTACAATTGCCGCACCGGCACCCCAGCTTCGGCCTTCGGGCGCTATGCAAGACCCTTGGACCCGATAACCGGGTCCTATCCGACCGAGGCACCCGGGGTTGGCATGCGGCTGCTGATCACCGACGCCCGCCCATCGACCAGCGCCTATGCCATCGAAAGTTTTAGCGGCGCCGTCGTGCCGCCCGGAAGGCACCCCTCCTTCACGAACGCGGAGGTGATCCTTTACAAAATCGGGCCGGTAACAGACGGGGTCGTGCCTGCCGGAACTATCTTTGAATACAGACTGCACGGCCCCTGGGGTTACTTAGGCCGCTTTAGCCTGAGGCTCAACAACTCGGTACGCTTCGTCAGACCCGACGCCACCTGCGATCTGGCGGCCGGTGACGTCAACCGCACGATCTCGCTTGACCCCGTTCAAGTCAGCGCCTTCGAAAATGCCATCAGCGCAGGCGCGCGCGACTTCGAGTTGACGGCGAACTGCAGCGACGCCACCCACGTCACCTTTCGGTTTGCCGGTACGCCCGCCCCTGGGCACGACGCGCTCTTCGCCAATACCGGCAGCGCCGGTGGCATCGGGCTGTGGCTGTATTCGCGGATCAATGGGGTGGCCCAGACGATTAGCGCCAACGGCACCGATAGCAGCCGCACGCTGGTGGTTTCCGACAACCGTGCGGTCTTGCCACTCGGCGCCGCCTATCACCAAAACGGCGCGGTCAGCCAAGGCACGCTCGCCAGTACCGCCACCGTCAACATTACCTATAACTGAAACGCCGGAGATTACCCGATGAACATCCGCACGCTGCCGCGACTGCTGGCAATCACTGCTGGCCTCAGCGCCCATGCGGCTCAGGCCGCAACCACAGGCACCTTGAACTTTGTCGGCCAGGTCAACGCCGGTACCTGCAACCTGGCGGCCGGCGATCTGAACCGTACCCTCACACTGCCGACCATCAAGATCGCCGACTTTGATGCAACGCCCTCCACAGGCGCCTTCGATTTCGAGATATCGGCCGACTGCGAATCGGACATCCGCAACGTCACGTTCCTGTTCGCGGGCAGCGCCTCGACCGGCAACGCCGTGCTGTTTGCCAATACGGGAACCTCAGGCGGCACGGCCCTTTGGCTGCTGCACCGCGCGACACCCGGTTACACCATCCCCGCCAACGGCACCGACGCCCAGCGCAGCCGCACGGTGGAGACCAGCAGCAACAAGGCGGTGTTGCCACTCACAGCGGCGTACCATAAAACCGGCGCAGCGGTCACCCAAGGCACCCTGGCCAGCGCCGTGACGGTGTCGATCACGTACAACTGACCGGCCCATTATGCGCACGTAAAAAAACGCCCGACCTTCACAGGCCGGGCGTTTTTTATGTGTCCCGAGTAGATCAGGACTGACTGGATGGCGTCGGGGTTACCGACGCTGCAGTCGGTGCAGGCGCAGCAGTCGGCGCGGTTGCCGAGTTGGCGCTTGAAGCGCTGGGCGCCGGGGTCGCAGGCTTGGCGGCCACGGCCGGCTTCGCTGCTGCGGGCTTCTTCGCGGCTACCGGCTTCTTCGCGGCGGCAGGTTTGGCCAGCGCTGGCTTGGCCGCAGGTTTGGCGGCAGCCGGTTTAGCGGCGGGTTTGGCTGCGGCCTTGGCGGCAGGTTTAACGGCCGGCTTGGCAGCGGCTTTAGCGGCCACTGGTTTAGCGGCAGGCTTGGCCGCCGGTTTAGCCGCCGCAACTTTCGCAGCCGGCTTGGCAGCCGGTTTAACCACGGCTTTGGCGGGCGCTTTGGCCGCAGGTTTGGCAGCCGGCTTGGCGGCGGCTTTAGCCAGTGGCTTGGCGGCAGCGGTTTTAGTCGCTGGCTTAGCCGCAGCAGCAGCCTTCACCGGCGTCACTTTGGCACCGGTGAGTTTTTCGATTTGTTTGGTCAGCGTGTCAACCTTGCTGTGCAGTGCCTTCACTTCACTACGGCTAGGAACACCCAGTCGTGAAATGGCACTGTGGAGACGTTTGTCGAAAGCCCCTTCCAATTCGCCCCATTTATCACTGAGTTTCGACTTGGCGGAACCTGCAGTCGCTTTGGCTGCATCCACTTGTTTGCCGACGGTGCTCTTGGTCAACTTCTCGGCCTTCTCGCCGTCTTTAACCAATGTCTCGAAGAGTTTGCTGCCGTCACTGTCGATCTTCGAGTAAACGCCTAAACCAGCCAGCCAGATCTTGCGGGAATATTCTTCAACTTTCCCGACCCACGAGCTGCCTTCTTTCTGAGTAGTCTTTTTAACAGCCATCCCGATGTCTCCTTAGTGTTTACGCGCGACACGTTCGAGCAATGCCGTCAGCTCTTCGAGCTTAGCAGAGAGTGTCTCCACGTCATGTTTAGACGCAATGCCGATTCGATTCAAGGCACTTGCAACACGCGTGTCAAAAGCTTTTTCAACTTTATCCAGTTGAACTTCTACCCGACCTTTGACGCTGGCGATATTACTCGTTACTTGGTCAATCTGACTGTTGGCCGCATCAAGTTGTTCAAGTGCAACTTTTTTGCCTTTACTTTCAACATGTTGACCGGTCTTAACCAGCTCTTTGAAGTACTCGCCGCCCTCGCTTCCGACCTTGGCATAGACGCCTAGGCCTGCCAGCCAGATCTTGCGGGCATAGGTTTTAACGTCGTCCAGGGCGTGGCTCGGGGCGTCGATTTTTTTCTTCAGGATAACTTTGGCCATGATGCACCTCACGTAAAAAGGGTGGAGGAACGGCCCGCAGAAGTTGAGGGCGTGGGCACAAAGTAGGCAGAAAAATTAGAATCGGCACCCTAAGAACAGCGGGATCAGGCCAAGGCTTTATCCAGGGCTTTCTCGATTTCAGTCTTGATGGTGCCACTCATGGCCGACATCAACAGGCCCAGTTCCACATCAATACGCAACAGATCATCGGCGACCAACACCGTGCCTTTAACCCCCGAACGCTTGAGGTTCAACGTATCGCCCGACCACGAAGGCTGCAGGCCATATTGATCCTGGAGTTTCTGTGCCAGCTTCTCGGCCTTCGCCCGTGCGCCTTCTTTACCCAGGGAATGCGCACGTTCAACAGTGATACGGGCCATTGCAATGACTCCTCTTTATAACGACTTGAACACCTGCCATGCGGCAAAAGGTCTCGGTGAGCACCTATCTTACCTTCAGCCTTGCCAAGACAAAGCAGGCCTTGGGGATTATCATGTCCCGCATTCAATTTTGGTGACAGCGATATGACTGATCAGCGCAAAGGCAGCGATGCCGAACCCACCACTCACTTCGGCTTCAAGAACGTCCCGGAAAGCCAGAAAGCGGAAAAAGTCGCTGAAGTGTTCCACTCCGTTGCGGCCAAGTACGACCTGATGAACGACGTGCTCTCCGGCGGCATGCACCGCCTGTGGAAGCGCTTCACCATCGAGTTGTCGGGTGTACGCACTGGCAACCGCGTGCTGGACATCGCGGGTGGTACCGGCGACTTGGCGGCCAAGTTCTCCAAGCTCGTCGGCCCGACCGGCCAGGTGGTGCTGGCGGATATCAACGGTTCGATGCTCAAGGTCGGCCGTGATCGCCTGCTCGACAAAGGCGTGGCCGGCAATATCGAATTCGTCCAGGCCGATGCGGAAAAGCTGCCGTTCCCCGACAACCATTTCGACTGCGTGACCATCGCGTTCGGCCTGCGCAACGTGACCCACAAGGAAGACGCGATCCGCTCGATGCTGCGCGTGCTCAAGCCCGGTGGCCGCCTGCTGGTGCTGGAGTTCTCCAAACCGACCAACGCGCTGATGTCCAAGGTCTACGACACCTACTCGTTCGCCTTCATGCCGTTGATGGGCAAGCTGATCACCAACGACGCCGAGAGCTATCGCTACCTGGCCGAGTCGATCCGCATGCACCCCGACCAGGAAACCCTGAAGTCGATGATGGTGGACGCCGGTTTCGACCGCGTGACCTACCACAACATGACCTCAGGCATCGTCGCCCTGCACCGCGGCATCAAGCCCTGATGCTGTTCCAAGGCCTGCTCGCCAGCGTCGAACTCGGTGTCAACCGGGTGCTGCGCCTGGACAGCACCGCCCTGGCGCGGCTCGCGCACTTGAACGGCAAGATCATCGCCGTCGACTGCACGAGCCCGGCCTTGCAGCTGTTTATCCTGCCCAGCGATGAAGGCCTATTGCTCGCGACCCAGTGGGCCGCCGAGGCCGACTGCACCCTGCGTGCGCCGGCCTCGAGCCTGTTGCACCTGGCGCTGAGCCGCAACAAGACCGCCATCCTCCACAGCCCCGAAGTAGCGCTGGAAGGCGACAGCGCGGCGCTGATGGACCTGGCCGCCGTGCTGCAAGACCTGGAACTGGACTGGGAATACGAACTGTCGCGCTGGATCGGCCCCGTGGCCACCCAGTTGATCAGCGGTCACCTGCGCAGCCGCACGCGCTGGTACCAGCAGGGGTTCGCCAGCCTCAACCAGAACCTCGCCGAATACCTGAGCGAAGAATCGCGCACCCTGGTCGGACAACGGGAAGCGCAAGCGCGCTTTCGTGAACTCGACAAGGCCAAAATCGACCTGGAACGCCTTGAGGCCCGCTTCGAGCGCCTGAGCCGTTCCCTTGATCCAAGCGATAACGCATGAAGCTGCTCGCCGTCCGCCGTTTGTTCCGTATCCAGCGCGTCGTCATCCGCTACCGCCTCGATGACCTGCTGTTCGCCCTGCCCTTGCCGTGGTTCCTGCTGGCCGTGCGTTACGTGCTGCCGTGGCGCTGGTTCCCACGCAAGCCACTGGACCTGAGCCGTGGCACGCGCCTGCGCCTGGCCTTGCAGGATTTGGGGCCAATCTTTATCAAGTTCGGGCAGATCCTCTCGACCCGTCGCGACCTGTTGCCCGAAGACATCGCCGACGAGCTGATGCTGCTGCAGGACCGCGTGCCGCCGTTCGATTCGCAGCAATCGATGAAGCTGATCGAAGAGCAGTTGGGCAAGAAGATCAGCGACGTGTTCAGCCGTTTCGACGTCGAGCCCCTGGCTTCGGCCTCGGTGGCGCAAGTGCATGCGGCGCAGCTCAAGACCGGCGAAGAAGTGGTGGTGAAGGTGATTCGCCCAGGCCTCAAGGCGATCATCGGCCAGGACCTGGCGTGGCTGTTCATTCTCGCCCGCGCCGCCGAACGCTTCTCCGCCGACGCGCGCCTGCTGCACCCGGTGGACGTGGTCGCCGACTACGAAAAAACCATCTACGACGAACTCGACCTGCTGCGCGAAGCGGCCAACGCCAGCCAGCTCAAGCGCAACTTTGAAGGCTCACCGCTGCTGTACGTGCCGCAAGTGTATTGGGACTGGTGCCGCCCTAAAGTGTTGGTGATGGAGCGCATCTACGGCGTGCAGGTCACCGACCTCGCGACGCTGACCGACCAGCGCACCGACATGAAGATGCTCGCCGAGCGCGGCGTCGAGATCTTCTTCACCCAGGTGTTCCGCGACAGTTTCTTCCACGCCGACATGCACCCCGGCAATATCTTCGTCAGCACCATCAACCCGTGGAGCCCGCAGTACATTGCGATCGACTGCGGCATCGTCGGCAGCCTGACCCCGGAAGACCAGGACTACTTGGCGCGCAACCTGTTCGCCTTCTTCAAGCGTGACTACCGCCGCGTGGCGCAGTTGCACATCGATTCGGGTTGGGTGCCCGCAGAAACCAAGCTCAATGAATTCGAAGCGGCGATCCGCACCGTGTGCGAGCCGATCTTCGAAAAACCGCTAAAAGACATTTCCTTCGGCCAGGTACTGATGCGCCTGTTCCAGACCGCGCGGCGCTTCAATATGGAAGTGCAGCCGCAGTTGGTGCTACTGCAGAAAACCCTGCTGAACATTGAAGGCCTGGGCCGCCAGTTGTACCCGGACCTCGACCTGTGGAACACCGCCCAGCCGTTCCTCGAACGCTGGATGCGCGAACGGGTCAGCCCGAAAACCCTGCTGGGCAACCTGCAGAGCCAGGTGGAGCAACTGCCGCACCTGGCCAACATGACCCGCGACCTGCTGGAGCGCATGTCCCAGCCCCACGCCAAGGACCCGGCGCCGCCGTGGCACACGCGCAAGGACGACTGGTTCCTGCGCCTGCTGGGCGCCGCGCATCTGGTCGGCGGTGTAATGCTGGCCATCGGCGGGCCGCTGAACCAACTGGGCCACTGGCCGGCCGGTATCATGGTCGCCGTGGGTGTTTATCTGATCGTGCGTCGGTAGCCAATCCGGTTATACACTGTCGCAAATTGCCGGAGCCGAAGATGAAAGACTGGCTGGATGAGATCAAGTGGGACAGTGACGGCCTGGTGCCGGCCATTGCCCAGGACTACAAGACCGGGCGCGTGCTGATGATGGCCTGGATGAACCGCGAGGCGCTGAGCCTCACCGCCGCTGAGCAGCGCGCCATTTACTGGTCACGTTCACGTGGCAAACTGTGGCGCAAGGGTGAAGAGTCCGGGCACGTACAAACCCTGCACGAGATACGCCTCGACTGCGACGCCGACGTGGTGATCCTCAAGGTCGAGCAGATCGGCGGTATCGCCTGCCACACCGGCCGCCACAGCTGCTTCTATCGCGTGTTCGAGAACGGCGAGTGGAAGGTTGTAGAGCCGGTACTCAAAGACCCGCACGCCATTTACTCGGCAGGACACTGAACATGAGCGATACCCTGAACCGTGTGGCCCAGGTGCTGGAAGAGCGCAAAGGCGCGGATGCCGAAAGCTCCTACGTCGCCAGCCTGTACCACAAAGGCCTGAACAAGATCCTGGAAAAACTCGGCGAAGAATCCGTCGAGACCATCCTTGCCGCCAAGGATGCCGAGATCAGCGGCGACTGCAGCGATGTGATCTACGAAACCGCCGACCTGTGGTTCCACAGCCTGGTCATGCTCGCCCAACTGGGGCAGCATCCGCAGGCCGTGCTGGATGAACTGGACCGTCGCTTCGGCTTGTCCGGGCATGTCGAAAAGGCCTCGCGCCCGTCCGCCTGAATAACTTTTACAGAGGAATTGCAGCATGGGCATTTTTGACTGGAAACACTGGATCGTTATTCTGGTGGTAGTCGTTCTGGTATTTGGCACCAAGAAACTGAAAAACCTCGGCACCGACGTGGGCGAGTCGATCAAGGGCTTTCGCAAGGCCATGAACGACGACGAAAAGCCGGCCGACCCCGCCGTCAACCCGGCGCCACCGGTCCAGCCTGTGCACCCCCAGGCGGCCCAGCCGATCACCGAGCGTCGGACCTTCGACGTGCAGGCTGAAAAAGTTGAAGAGCCGATCCGCAAAGACTCGTGAGCACTGACTAATGTTTGGTATCAGCTTCTCTGAACTGCTGCTCGTCGGCCTCGTGGCCTTGCTGGTCCTGGGGCCGGAACGCCTGCCCGGTGCCGCGCGCACGGCTGGCCTGTGGATCGGGCGCCTGAAACGCAGTTTCAACGCCATCAAACAGGAAGTTGAACGGGAAATCGGCGCCGACGAAATCCGCCGCCAACTGCACAACGAACACATCCTGTCGTTGGAGCAAGAGACGCGCAATATTCTGACGCCGGTGCAGGAGCAGGCCAAGCCGGTGGCGCCCGTGGCCGAGCACAGCATCGCGCCCACGCCCGCAGTTGAAGCAACGCCCGCCACCCCGACCACGCCAACCGAGCCAGCGCCGGCGCCCATCGCGGCGCCTGCTCCCCATGACCCTACATTGCCGCCGCGAGCCCCATGAGCGCTGATAAACCGGAAAACGACCAGCACATGCCGCTGGTCTCGCACCTCACCGAGCTGCGTACCCGCCTGCTGCGTTGCGTGGCGGCGATCTTCGTAATTTTTGCCGGGCTGTTCGCCTTTACCCAGCAGATCTACACCTTCGTCTCCACGCCACTGCGCCATTACCTGCCAGCGGGCGCGACGATGATCGCCACCGACGTATCGTCGCCGTTCCTCACGCCGCTGAAGCTGACGATGATGGTCTCGCTGTTCCTCGCGATCCCGGTGATCCTGCACCAGATCTGGGGCTTTATCGCCCCCGGCCTGTACAAGCATGAGAAGCGCATCGCAGTGCCCTTGCTGGTGTCGAGCATCCTGCTGTTCTACACCGGCATGGCGTTCGCTTACTTCCTGGTGTTCCCGCTGATCTTCAAGTTCTTCGCCGCCGCCACCCCGGCCGGCGTTGAGATGATGACCGACATCACCAGCTACCTCGACTTCGTGATGACGCTGTTCTTCGCCTTCGGCGTGGCCTTCGAAATCCCGGTGGCCGTGGTGTTGCTGGTGTGGATCGGCGTGGTCAACGTGCAATACCTGAAGAAGGTCCGCCCCTACGTGATCATCGGCTGCTTCGTGGTCGGCATGATCCTGACCCCGCCGGACATTTTCTCCCAGACATTGCTGGCAGTGCCGATGTGGATGCTGTTCGAGATCGGCATCCTGTTCAGCAGCCTGATCACCAAGCGTGGCGAACACCCCGACGACCAAGCCGCCGACGACAACGACCAGCCGCCAGCAACCCAGCCGTGAACCTGCTGCTGCTTGAAGAGGCCGACTTTATCGCGGCCGACCGGGTGATCCTGCGTGACCGGCGCCTGGTGCATATGCAGGACGTGCACCGCGCGACGGTGGGCGACAACCTGCGGGTCGGGCGCATCGGCGGGCTGATGGGCAATGCACAACTGCTGCGCCTGGAAGCCCACGAAGCCGAGTTGCAAGTAGCCTTCGACCTGCCGCCACCGGCCAAACTGCCGCTGACCCTGTTGCTGGCCCTGCCCCGCCCGAAAATGCTCCGCCGGGTGCTGCAAACCGTCGCCGCCATGGGCGTGCCGAAGGTAGTGCTGCTCAACAGCTACCGCGTGGAAAAGAGCTTCTGGCAAACCCCCTTCCTGGAGCCCGAGGCGATTCGCGAGCAATTGATCCTCGGCCTGGAGCAGGCGCGGGACACGGTGCTGCCCGAGATCATCATCGAAAAACGCTTCAAACCCTTCGTCGAAGACCGCCTGCCCGCTCTGACCGCAGGCACCCTTGGCCTGATCGGCCATCCCGGCGATTACCCATCCTGCCCGCGCGGGTTGGATGAGCCGGTGACCTTGGCTATCGGCCCGGAAGGCGGCTGGATTCCCTACGAGGTCGACCTGCTGACCAAGGCAGGCCTGCAACCGGTGCAACTGGGTGCACGCATCCTGCGCGTGGAGACCGCCGTCACCGCCCTGCTCGCCCGGCTGTTCTAGCCACCCTATTCCTACAGATTTTTCATGCGCCGCCGATAACCTTCGAATAATTCCAAGCCTTGCTCTAGGGGAGTTCGCAGCATGTATCGTTGGTTAGCCGAAAAGCTGGGGAATGTCAGCGTCAACCACAAGCTGGGCGTAGGCTTTGGCCTGGTGTTGCTCCTTACCTTGTTGATCACCTTCACCGGCTGGACCGGCCTGGGCGATGTGACCAGCCGTGGCGACAAATTGGGGTATATCTCCAGCCTCAATGTCTTGACCAAAGACCTGCGTATCGCCCGCCTGGACTATGAAATGCGCCGTGGCGAACAAGGCACGGCAGCCGTCAGCGACCTGCTGAACCGGCTGGACAGCGGCATGAAGACCGCCCGTACACTGATCGAAAACCCCACGGACATCGCCCTGGTCGATGAGCAATTGGCCGCCGTGGACCAATACAAACGCGCATTCAGCGATATGGCGCAAGCCGGCGCCAACCGCGAAGACGCGCGCAGCAAGCTGGGCAATACCGCCGACAATGCCGTGCTCAAGGTGAATGAAGTCGAGAAGTCCCTGCTGCAAGGCGACAGCGTCACCCAGTTCAATAGCGTGGTCGAACTGAGCAAGCTGATCCAGCAAGCGCGCTTCCAGGTTCGCGGCTACACCTACAGCGGCAAGGTCGAGGCTGAGCAACCTGCGCTCGACGCCATCGACAACGCCCTGAAGAAGATCACTGAACTGCAAGGCGCATTGCCGGCGCAATACCAGGCGGACCTGCAACAGGCCAGTGTCTCGCTGCAAGCCTATCGCGCCGCTGTCAGCCAGTTCCGCGACTCCCAGGTGGCCACCGCCGTCGCACTCAAAACCATGAGCGCACAAGGCGATATCCTGCTGAGCCGCAGCGATAAACTCACGCTTTCCCAGACCGCAGTGCGCGACACCGATGCCGCCCAGGCCAGGTACCTGCTGCTGCTCGCCACCGTACTGGCATTGATCTTTGGCCTGGTGGCCGCCTGGGCGATCACGCGCCAGATCGTCATCCCGCTGAATCAGACCCTCAAGGTGGCCGAGCGCGTTGCTTCGGGCGACCTGAGCCACGACCTGACATCCACACGCCAGGACGAACTGGGCCAACTGCAACGCGCCATGCAAAGCATGACCGTGGGCCTGCGCGAACTGATCGGCGGCATCAGCGACGGCGTCACCCAGATCGCCAGCGCCGCCGAACAATTGTCGTCGGTCACCGAGCAGACCAGCGCCGGGGTCAACAATCAGAAAATCGAGACCGACCAGGTCGCCACCGCCATGAATGAAATGGCCGCGACCGTGCAGGAAGTTGCGCGCAACGCCGAGGAAGCCTCCGAAGCGGCCTTGGTGGCGGACCAGCAGGCCCGCGAAGGCGACAAGGTGGTCGGTGAAGCCATCGCCCAGATCGAACGCCTGGCCACTGAGGTCGGCAACTCCACCGAGGCCATGGGCCATCTCAAGCGCGAAAGCGACAAGATCGGCAGCGTGCTCGACGTGATCAAGTCGGTGGCCCAGCAAACCAACCTGCTGGCGCTTAACGCTGCGATTGAAGCGGCACGAGCCGGTGAAGCCGGGCGTGGCTTCGCGGTGGTGGCCGATGAAGTGCGCAGCCTGGCTCAACGCACGCAAAAATCCACGGAAGAGATCGAAGAGCTGATCGGCGGCCTGCAAACGGGCACCCAGCAGGTGGCAACCATCATGGACAACAGCCGCGGGCTGACCGACAGCAGCGTCGAGTTGACTCGCCGCGCCGGCAGCGCCCTGGAAAACATCACCCGCACCGTGTCGACCATTCAGGCGATGAACTCGCAGATTGCCACCGCCGCCGAGCAACAAAGCGCCGTGGCCGAAGAGATCAACCGCAGCATATTGAACGTGCGCGATGTGTCGGAGCAAACGTCCTCGGCCAGTGAAGAGACCGCCGCCTCCAGCGCTGAACTGGCGCGCCTGGGCATCTACCTGCAAACCCTGGTTGGGCGCTTCCGCATCTGACCGGCGCTGGGCGGCGAGCCATCCGGATCGCCGCACTTCAGCAACTTGTGAAATTTCCTACGCACTTATCAGCCCGCCCTCACCCCAAATCGATTTAGCGTTTGCATGGTTGCGCAGCGCTTTTTCAGATTTGGAGGTTCACCATGTTTCCTCGGCTGACCCACTTGCTGGTCAACGCCAGCGTCCGACTCAAACTCGCCCTGGGCTTTGGCCAGGTGCTGATCCTCAGTTTCATCATTGCCATGACCGGCTGGCAGGCCTTGAATGCCGCCCTGTTCCGCTCCAGCAACCTGACGGTGCTGGGCCAACTGGCGGCCGACGCCGAGGCGATGCGCGCCGACCGCATCGTTTACCGCACCCTCACGGACACCGCCAGCCTGGGCAAAATGACGCAGCAGATCAAAAAAATCGATCAGCATCTCGACTACCTGTCACAGCACGTCATTGATCCGACCGACCTGCAGCGCCTCAAGGAAGCGGAGCGTCTCGTGGCCAGCTTCAAAGCGGCGCTAATGGAATTGCCGCCCTTGATCGAACAGCGGGAAAACACCCGGCCGCCGCTGCATAAGATCGCCCTGCAAGCCAGCGATACCCTCGCGCAACTGGCCAGCGAACTGCCTGACCAGCAAGACCAGCAGGCCCTCGACGCTATAGAGAGCCTGCGCCAAGCCATGGAACAGGCCGAAGATCGCGCCCAGAGCCCCGCCTGGGCCGCCGAGTCGCTGCAAGCCTATGCCGAAGCGGTGGGCAAGACCCTCGACGCCCTGGATATCGCTCAAGCCGCCGTCACAAGCCTACCCGTCGACTCTGTCGTGCTCACCACGGATCTGGCCACCTACCGCACCTTGTTGATCAAACTCAAGGAGACCCAAGTCACCACCGAAACCGCGCAGAACCGCTTTGAACAGCAACTCAACCAGTTGCTCGAACAAAGTGACCTGGTGAGCCAGGGCCAGATCCTCAAACGCGACCGGGAAGCGGAGCACACCCGAACACTGCTGGTCAGCGTCACGCTTGCCGCTCTGCTGCTCGGCGCCCTGGCCGCCTGGTGGATCGCCCGGCAGATCACCCTGCCGTTGCGTGAAGCCTTGGTCGCCGCCAACCGCATCGCAGCGGGCGATTTAAGCGAAAACCCCGCCGTGGAGCGCCGTGATGAAATGGGCCAGTTGCAGCAGAGCATCGGGCAGATGATCCGCAACCTGCGCGGCCTGATCAGCGGCATTGGCGACAGCGCCCGGCAAATCGCCAGTGCGGCCACGCAGTTGTCGGCCGTCACCGAACAGACCCGCGCCGGCGTCAACAATCAAAAGGACGAAACCGATCAGGTCGCCACGGCAATGAATGAAATGCTCGCCACCGCCCAGGAGGTCGCGCGGCATGCCGAACAAGCGTCGATCGCGGCGAGTGAAGCCGACCAACAGACCCGCGTCGGCGACAAGGTGGTTGCACAGGCCGTTGAACAGATCGGCCACCTGGCCAGTGAAATGGCCCTCTCCAGCCGAGCAATGCTGGCGTTGCAGCAAGAGAGCCAAAAGATCGGCAGTGTGCTGGACGTGATCAAATCAGTGTCCCAGCAGACCAACCTGCTGGCGTTGAACGCCGCCATCGAAGCCGCGCGCGCGGGCAGTGCCGGAGAAGGCTTTGCGGTAGTCGCCGATGAAGTGCGCAGCCTGGCCCGGCGCACCCAGGCGTCGGCCGAGGAAATTGAAGAACTGATCCTCAGCCTGCATTCCGGCACCCAACAGGTGGCGGACATCATGGACAGCAGTCGCAGCCTGACAGACAACAGCGTCGGCTTGACCCGCGACGCCGGCGACGCCCTGGCGGCGATTGCCCGCACGGTGTCGGTCATCCAGGAAATGAACCCGCAGATTGCCGCCGCCGCCGAGGAACAAAGCGCGGTGGCCGAGGAGATCAATCGCAGTGTGTTGAAGGTGCGCGATGTGTCCGAGCAAACCGCCGCCGCCAGTGAAGAAACGGCGGCAGCGAGCGCTCAGTTGACCCAGTTGAGCCTGGACCTACAGACGCTTGTCAGCAAGTTCCGACTTTAACGCTTCCATAGTGTGAGCGTGATTACAGCACCTGGCGCAGGAAGGCCTGGGCGCGCGGGTCTTTCGGCGCATCGAAGAACTCGGCCGGGGACGCGTCTTCAAGCAGCTTGCCATGGTCAAAGAACAGCACGCGGTCCGCCACTTCACGGGCAAAGCCCATTTCGTGGGTGACACAGACCATGGTCATGCCTTCCAGGGCCAGGGTTTTCATGACGTCAAGCACTTCGCCGACCATTTCCGGGTCGAGGGCCGAGGTGGGCTCGTCGAACAGCATCACCTTGGGTTCCATCGCCAGCGCACGGGCAATCGCCACCCGCTGCTGCTGGCCGCCGGACAGCCGCGAGGGAAACTCGTTGGCCTTTTGCGCAATGCCGACCTTTTCCAGCAACGCCAGGGCCTTGGCTTCACGCTCTTGCTTGCCACGCTTGCGCACGACTTTTTGCGCCAGGCACAGGTTCTCCAGCACCGTCATGTGGGGGAACAGGTTGAAGTGCTGGAACACCATGCCGACTTCGCGGCGATAGGCGTTCACGTCGGTTTTCGGATCAGCCAGTTGCAGGCCGTCGATGCTCACCGAACCCGAATCGAACGCTTCCAGGCCATTGAGGCAGCGCAGGAAGGTCGACTTGCCCGAGCCAGACGGACCGATCACCACCAGCACTTCGCCCTTGGCGACCTGGGTGGTGACGTGGTCCACCGCGCGCACCACTTGGCCACGGGTGTCGAAGACTTTTACCAGATCGCGGACTTCAATCACTTTGCGCGAGCCTCCGCTCAAGCCGGCTGGCCATTTTCGACAGCGGCAGGTTGATCAACAGGTACAGGCCTGCCACGCAGAACAGGATTTCAAACGGCGAAAACGAGGTGGTGATGACTTCGCGGCCGCTCTTGAGCAACTCGGTAATCGCGATCACCGACACCAGCGAGGTGTCTTTCACCAGGCTGATAAATTGCCCGGCCAGGGGCGGCAGCACGCGTTTGAGCGCCTGCGGCAGCACCACATGGCGCATCGACTGGCCAGCACTCAAGCCCAGCGAGCGCGCGGCTTCGTTCTGGCCACGGGTGATCGACTGCACACCGCCTCGGACGATTTCCGCCACGTAGGCCCCGGTGAACAGCGACAGCGCAGCGATCGCGGCAAACTCCCGGGACAGGTTGAGCACCGTACCGATAAAGAAATAGAAAATGAAGATCTGCACCAATAGCGGGGTGCCGCGCACCAGTTCGACGTAGATCGTCGACAGATCGCGCAAGGTCGGGTTGCTGGACAGCCGGCACAAACCCGTCGCCAGGCCGATCGCCAAGCCCAGGACACCGGACACCACGGACAGCCACAAGGTGGTCCATAAGCCCCACATCAATGGCCCCAGCGCCCACTGCCGGGTCACGCCCACTACATCGCCTTCGGCCACGTCATCGCCACGTGCCACTTGCAGGCTGTTGTCGGCCACGGTGAGTTTTTGCTCGGTGCCCGCGTCGTTGCGCAGGGTGACTTCGGCCACATCGCCTTTGCGCACCAACTCGACAACGGTGGACACATCCGCCGCGCGCTGGGACGTTTCGGCCTGATAGGCGAAATATTGCGGCACGCGGTTCCAGCGCCATTCGTAGGACATCAGCGACGTGGCGTAGTACAAGGCGCCCGCCAGGCCGACCAGCACGACCACGGTCAGCAGGTGCCAGGGCCATTGGGCTTTTTTCTGTTTCATTTCAGGTTCCGGGATGTGTGTCGCCTGTCATACCGCCATCGCGAGCAAGCCCGCTCCCACATCTCGACCGCATTCTCATGCTGGAACTCGGTCGAGTGTGGGAGCGGGCTTGCTCGCGATAGGCGCGACTCGGTATTCAGCCAGCCTTATTCCATGTCCTTGAGCCACTCGGAGCTCTTGAACCACTTGTCATGGATGCGATCGTAGGTGCCGTCGTTCCTGATCTGGTGCAGGAAGTTGTTGATGTAGTTGATGCTGTCGTAATCGCCTTTCTTCAGACCGAAGGCCAACGGCTCGAAGGTGAAGGGTTCTTCAAGGAACACCAGCTTGCCGTTACCGACTTTCTTCTCGGCGACGACGTTGTACGGCGCGTCATACACAAAGGCATCGGCCTTGCCGTTGACCACGTCCAGCACGCCTTCCTGTTCGTTGTCGTAGCCGTGGTACTTGGCCTTGGAGATCAGCTTTTTGGCCACCATCTCGCCGGTGGTGCCGAGCTTGGAGGTCAGGCGGTATTTCTCGTCGTTCAGGTCTTTGTAGGACTTGATGGTGCCTTCCAGGTCCTTGCGAATCAGCAGGGTCTGGCCAACCACGATGAAGGGTTCGCTGAAGTTCAGGCGCAGGTTGCGTTCCTGGGTCAGGGTCATGCCGCTGCCGATCATGTCGAACTTGCCGGTGAGAAAGGCCGGGATAATGCCGTCGTAGCCGGTGGACACCAGCTCCAGCTTGACGCCCATGGACTTGGCCATGGCCTTGAGGATGTCGACTTCGAAGCCGATGATTTCACCGCGCTTGTTGGTCATTTCGAACGGCATGTAGGTCGGGTCCATGCCGACTTTCAGCGTGCCACGCTTGACCGCATCGTCGATGGCTCCGGCCTGAGCCGCGTTGGCCGCGACCAGCGCGGTGACGCCGAGCAGCAGCATCGAAAGATACTTTTTCATCATCAAGTCCCCTGAACGATTCTTATGAGGGCGGCGCGCAAAAGGGCTGCACCATTTCGGGGTGCGATCCTAACCCACTCGCTGCCCGGCACAAAGGTTTCGCGGGTAATTGTTGTCGATGCATGTCGGAATATCCCTACAGCGCCGCGCAGAGGCGCAGGGATAGACACCTTATCGCCCGGCTCAGGCAATGGGTTGATGTGTAAGCACTTATGACTTTCAGTCGACCTCCGTCATCCAGTCGGTGTCCTTGAACCACTTGTCGTACAGCCGATCGTAGGTGCCGTCCTGCGCCACTTGGTTGAGAAAATGGTTGATCCAGTTCAGGCTGTCGTAATCGCCTTTTTTCAGGCCGAACGCCAGGGGCTCGTAGGTGAAGGGTTGCTCCAGCGCCAGTAACGCCTGGTTTTCCGGCCGAGTCATCGCGATCAGGTTGTAGGGCGCGTCATGGATAAACGCATCGGCCGCACCGATCACCACCTGGCGCACCCCTTCCTCCGGCGTCGCGAAACTGCTTAGCCGAGCCGCCCCGAGGAATCGTCGCGCCGCAGCCTCTGCGGTAGTGCCTTCAGTGGTGGCGATGCGGTAGCCGGCTTCGTTCAGGTCCTCGATACTGGCAACCTTGCCGGCGAGGCGGGGATGCAGCAACACCGTTTGGCCGACCACGATAAAGGAGTCACTGAAATTCAGCTTGAGGTTGCGCTCCTGCGTGACCGTCATGCCGCTGCCAATCAGATCAAACTTCCTCGCCATCAGCCCCGATAGCAACTCGGTGTACGGCACCGCCACCAGCTCAAGTTCAACCCCCAGGGCGCGGCTCATCGCCTGGAGCAAATCGACTTCAAAACCGACAATACGCCCCTGTTTATCGGTCATCTCGAATGGCACGTAGGTGGGCGTGGTGCCCACTTTCAGCACGCCACGCCGAACGGCGTCGTCCAGCGCGCCGGCCTGCACCAGACCACCGTGAATCAATGCGACAGCGCCCATCAGCAATGCCGAACAATACCTTTTGATCATGAATCCCCCTGTGGTCGAGTCAAATTTCGGGGGGCGATGCTAACTCAGACACAGGCACGGCAATACGCCTCGAACCGGGGACTTTTGTTTCGAAATAACAAGGAGTTAGGGTGCAAAGGAAGAAGCAGGAAACGCTGTAGGACCAGCGCTTGAGATGCCCCCGAGGAGAACCCTCGGGGGCGTCTGAATCAGGCCGGTTGAGCCTGGGACGACAGCGGTTGCAACGGCAGCAATGGCGCGTGGGGATCAGACTTGATCGACTCGCGCCAAGCCCCCAACCACTCGGCATGCCCTTCGCTCCAGACCTGCTCGTGCAAGCGGGCCAGGGCCACCGGGTCACTGAGCAAGGCCAGGCGTTCGGCGTTGGTGAGGCCGGCAGGGCCGACTTTCAACGCATAACGCACGCGCTCGCCACGCAGGTACTCGATCGGCTCCGCCTCACGGTGACGCGAGGTCGCCAAGGCGCAAGCCAGGGCGTTCTGCTGCGGGTCGACCACCGAACGCACAAACCCGTCGTTGAGGGCGTGCCAACGGTTTTCGTGGGTGTACTTCTCGGTCGACAGCAGCGCTTGCGGCGGATTGTATTCCTCAGGGATCAAGAACAGGCTCTCGTCACGGGACTTGAGACCCAGCTTGACCCGACTGGAAATCACCGACACCGGGATCGACAGCATCAGCGAACCGACGATCGGGATCAGCCACCACAGGAAGCTCGGGTTCAACCACACCACCAACAGCGCCCAGAGAAAGCCGAGCAGGGTTTGCGGACCGTGGCGCTTGACCGCTTCACCCCATGGGGTGGAGTCGTCGTCACGCTGCGGCGAATTCCAGGTCGCAGCCCAGCCGAGGAACGCGGCGAGGACGAAGCGGGTGTGGAAGATCATCCGCACGGGCGCCAGCAGCATGGAGAACAACATCTCCAGCAGCATCGACATTGTCACCTTGAACTTGCCACCGAACTCTTTCGCGCCCTTGGCCCAGATCAGGATGACGCTCAGCAACTTCGGCAGGAACAGCAGCACGACAGTGGTGGAGAACAACGCCACCGCCTTGTCCGGATGCCATTGCGGCCACAGCGGGTACAACTGGCGCGGCGCCATGAAGTACTGCGGCTCCATCAAGGTGTTCACCGCCAGCAACGCGGTGGACAGCACCAGGAAGAAGAACCACAACGGTGCCGACAGGTAGGACATCACGCCGGTGAGGAACACCGCACGGTGGACCGGGTGCATGCCCTTGACCAGGAACAGGCGGAAGTTCATCAGGTTGCCGTGGCACCAGCGACGGTCACGCTTGAGTTCGTCCAGCAGGTTCGGCGGCAGTTCTTCGTAGCTGCCCGGCAGGTCGTAGGCAATCCACACGCCCCAGCCGGCACGGCGCATCAGCGCGGCTTCAACGAAGTCGTGGGACAGGATCGCACCGGCGAACGCGCCTTTACCCGGCAACGGCGCCAGGGCGCAGTGCTCGATAAATGGCTTCATCCGGATGATTGCGTTGTGACCCCAGTAGTGGGATTCACCCAACTGCCAGAAGTGCAGGCCGGCGGTAAACAGCGGACCGTACACACGGGTGGCGAACTGCTGCATGCGCGCATACAGGGTGTCCATACCCGACGCCCGTGGCGCGGTCTGGATAATCCCGGCATCCGGCGTGGCTTCCATCAGGCGCACCAGGCTGGTCAGGCATTCGCCGCTCATCACGCTGTCGGCGTCGAGAACGACCATGTATTTGTAATCACCGCCCCAACGACGGCAGAAGTCGTCGAGGTTGCCGCTCTTGCGTTTGACGCGACGGCGACGGCGACGATAGAAGATCTTGCCGAAGCCACCGGCTTCGCGGCACACGTCGAGCCAGGCTTGCTGCTCGGCAATGCAGATGTCGGCGTCGTTACTGTCGCTGAGCACGAAGAAGTCGAAGCGGTCCAGATCACCGGTAGCCGCGACTGATTCAAACGTCGCACGCAGACCGGCGAATACGCGGGGCACGTCTTCGTTACAGATCGGCATCACCAGCGCGGTACGCGCATTTTTCGGAATCGGCTCGTTACCGGCACTTTTACCGGAGATCCGGTATTTATCGTGGCCAGTCAGCAGCTCGAGGAAGCCCATCAACGCGGTCCAGAAACCCGCCGACACCCAGCAGAACAAGATCCCGAACATGATCAGGATGCTGGTTTGCAGCGCGTAAGGCAGTACCTGGGTCGCGGTTTGCAGCAGGGTCTGGTTGCGGATCTCGTCGAAGTCGACCAGCGACCACCCCTGGTACGGCATGATGCCTTTCATATACCAGCCGGCCACGATGGTCTGGCCGAGCATCAGCGTCAGCAGGATGTAGCGACGGATCGAACCGACGGTGCGCCAGCGCGCCGCCGGCAGCACGCGTTCGTCTTTCGGCGGCGTCGGCGGGTTGGTGCGGCCGGTCAGCCGGCGCCAGCCGCGCACCAGGATATTGGTGCGCCACGGCTCAGGCACAACCTTGGTCCGACGAATCGGCGGAGTGGCCTTGAGGCACACACGGCCGCTAGCGTCGAGCGCCAGCATTTCGGCATCCTCCAGCTCTTCCGCCGTGCTGAGGGTCAACCGGCGGCCAACCGACGCTTGGGCAGCGTCGACCGGCGCATCGAACACCTTGGACGACAAACGTTCGTGCAGTTCGCTGAAGGATGTGCAGCCCGCCAGTTCGGCGCGCTGCTCTGCGGTCATCGGCAGGTGCGCCAGATACTCGGACAGAGTCTCTGGCTGGACTTGAGAATTACTCATCGGCAGGCAACTGATAGCTCCAGGTTTCGGTCAGGACTTGCTCGGTCTTGATCGGCTCCGGTGTGGCTGGGGCAGCTTCTGGCTGCTTGGCTTCCTTGTCTTTCTTGGCCTGTTTCTCATGCTGTTTGGCCAGCACTTTGTCGGCTTTGAGTACTTGGGTCGACACCTTCTCGGGCTCAGGCTGCACGATGTCCTGGACCAGGGCCGCACGCATTTCAGTCGGTTTGCCTGCGTCCTTGATCTTCATGCGCAAGGTCAGGCGCCAGCCTTTGGTGTGCTCGTTGTAACGCACGCTGTTTTCGACCAACTCAGCGTTGTCACCCACGCTCACCTGGCTGCGAACCGGCGCGTCCGGCGGCAGTTTCTTCAGGGACGGGCCCTCAAAGTCCACCAGGTACGCGACGCTGCCATCCGGCTGACGGATCAGGTTGGATTGCTTCACGTCGCCGGTGGAACGCAGGGTCTGCTTGACCCAGGCGCTGTCCGGCGAATGGAACGCGGCGTCGTCCAGGGTCCAGTGCAGGCGATAGGCGACATCCAGCGGCTGGCCGACTTCCGGCAGTTTTTCCGGGCTCCAGAAGGCCACGATGTTGTCGTTGGTTTCGTCGGCGGTCGGGATCTCTACCAGGTCGACGGAACCCTTGCCCCAGTCGCCTTCAGGCTCGATCCAGGCGCTTGGCCGCTTGTCGTAGTTGTCGTCCAGGTCTTCATAGTGACTGAAGTTGCGACCGCGTTGCAGCAGGCCGAAACCACGCGGGTTCTCTACGGTGAAGTTACTGACCGACAGGTGTTTAGGGTTGTTCAGTGGGCGCCAGATCCACTCGCCATTACCGGCATGGATCGACAGACCGCTGGAATCATGCAGCTCGCGACGGTAGTTGAGGACCTTGGACGGCTGGTTCGCGCCGAACAGGAACATGCTGGTCAACGGGGCAACGCCCAGCTTGCTGACCTTGTCGCGCAGGAACATCTGGGACTTGACGTCGACCACGGTGTCGGTGCCAGGACGCAGGATCAGGCGATAGGCACCGGTGGCACGCGGCGAATCCAGCAGAGCGAAGATCACCAGGTGCTTGTCACCCGGCTTTGGACGCTCGATCCAGAACTCGGTGAAACGCGGGAACTCTTCGCCGGACGGCAGCGCGGTATCGATCGCCATGCCACGGGCGGACAGGCCATACACCTGGTCCTTGCCCACGACGCGGAAATAGCTGGCGCCGAGCATGGTCAGGATTTCGTCTTGCTTGTCGCCCTTGTTGATCGGGAACAGCACACGGAAACCGGCATAACCCAACTGCTCGGTGGACTTGGGATCAAACTTGACGTCGCCGAAATCGAAGCGCGTCGGGTCGTATTTGATTTCCTGAACGTTGTCGGCGGTGACTTCGTTGATTTTCACCGGTGTATCGAAGTGCATACCCTGGTGATAGAAGGACAGCTTGAACGGGGTGTTCTGATCGGCCCACTCGGCTTTTTCGTTACGGAAACGAATCTTCTGATAATCAGCGAATTTCATTTCGCGGAATTCGTTCGGCAGATTGCTGCGCGGAGCTTCGTATTTCTGCCCGGCCAGCTCTTTTGCCTTGGCCGACACATCATCCAGACTGAATGCCCACAGTTGACCCGCGCCGAACAGGCAAAACAGGGCGGAGCCCGTCACCAGTGCGTTTCGTAACCGTTTGGCAGACAATTTTGGTGCATTACAGGGACTAACAATCACGAGCAACCCTCGCCGAAAACAGATCAAAAAACCAACGGCCAGCTATCTATATGCCAGGTTGGCGAGCATTGTTCCGACTCCCCTGGGGCAAAATGATTCCCCTGAGGCTGTCGGACAAGTCTCTACCTAAGTCAAAAATGGACCAAACAACGCTGATCCCCGTAGCGCGCGATTATCTAGTAGCCCGCGAGACAACGCATCAGGGACAACGAAGTATTTATAGCGAAACCCTGCGTTTTTAGGCATTAACGTCGTTTTTAATACATTCATGTCTGTAAGAGGAAGGTCACAGGGCCATCATTGACCAAATGTACCTGCATATCCGCACCAAAACGCCCGGACGCCACCTTGCCATGCAATTGTTGCGCTTGTAACAGCAAGTGTTCAAAAAGTGCTGCGCCCAGAGCCGGCGGCGCGGCGGTGGAGAAACTTGGCCGCAGCCCGCTTTTGGTATCCGCCGCCAGGGTGAACTGCGACACCAGCAGCAAACCGCCGCCGATATCCTTGAGCGACAGGTTCATCTTGCCGTCGTCGTCGCTGAACACCCGATAGTTAAGCAGCTTATGCAGCAGTTTGTCGGCGCTCTCGACGGTGTCCGCAGGTTCCACGGCCACCAGCACCAGCAAACCCTGGTCGATCGCCCCCACGATTTCGCCCGCGACCTCGACCCGGGCGCCACGCACCCGTTGCAACAGGCCCTTCATGCTTCTTCAGGCGGCAGGTCCAGCAGGCGGCGCGCCATCTCGCCGGTCGCGCGCACCAAGGCATCGGTGATGCCGGGCTCGGACGCCGCATGGCCCGCCTCGCGGATCACCTGCAGTTCACTGTTCGGCCAGGCCTGGTGCAACTCCCACGCGTTATCCAGCGGACAGATCATATCGTAGCGGCCGTGGATGATTACGCCAGGCAGATGGGCGATCTTGTGCATGTCTCGAATCAGCTGGTTGGGTTCCAGGAAGGAATTGTTGGTGAAGTAGTGGCACTCGATGCGGGCGATCGACAGCGCACGCTGGGGCTCGGCGAAACGCTCGATCAACTGCGGGCTCGGGCACAGGCCCAACATGCGCCCTTCCCAGGTGGACCAGGCCTTGGCGGCGTGCATCTGGGCAATCTGGTCGTTGCCGGTCAGGCGTTTGTGGTACGCGGCGAGCAGGTCGTGGCGCTCGTCCAGGGGGATCGGCGCAAGGTAATCCTGCCAGTAATCCGGAAACAGACGGCTGGCGCCTTCCTGGTAAAACCAGCGGATGTCCTGGGGCCGGGCCAGGAAAATCCCGCGCACGATCAAACCGTGCACGCGCTCGGGATGGGTTTGCGCGTAGGCCAGCGCCAGGGTCGAACCCCAGGAGCCGCCGAACAAGACCCATTTATCGATGCCCAGGTGCTCGCGAATGCGCTCAAGGTCGGCGACCAGGTCCCAGGTGGTGTTATTTTCCAGGCTGGCACGGGGGGTAGAACGCCCGCAGCCACGCTGGTCAAAGGTGATGATGTGGTACAGGTTCGGATCGAAATAGCAGCGGCTGTTGGCGTCGCAACCGGAGCCAGGGCCACCATGAATGAATACGACGGGCAAGCCTTCGGGAGAGCCACTTTCATCGACGTACAGGGTGTGGGTGTCGTCGACAGCCAGATCGTGCCGGGCGTAGGGTTTGATCTGCGGGTACCAAGTCTGCATTGCGCGCTCCGTAGGGGGTCGGGTTCATCCCTGGGGGGACGTCTTTTATTCTGCCGTCTGGCACTATAAACCCGAATTGTGCAATGAGCATGTCCTTGAGCGCTTAGACCTGTGTCAGCAGTTCGCTACCCGGGTAAGCCAATAGGCAGCAATAGAGCAGGTCGACCTCCTCCACCTCGCTGCGCGCCCGCAAACAGCCGTGGAACAGGCCGTGGCCGGGGTACAGCACAGCGTTCACGCCCGCCGCTTGCAGGTGTTCGGCATATAACAGCCCATCGTCGCGCAGCGGGCGAAGCTTGACCTTAGAAGCAGCAACATCATAAACATGGCATCTCAGCGCCATTTCAAAAAATGTTTTACGTTTCGCCACTTAGTGCGCTTGAGATTTACATCAAGTAACTGAGAGACCTGCTGCAAAAACTGTTGATTACTACAGCCAAAATACTGCTCGGAAAAACAAACCTCATAGTCAAAAGGAGCGGCGTTTTTCAGGCCCGTACAGGTGAGGTTTGCTTTCAGCCAGCGTCCAATATCTCTTTTGAGCATAAAAGAAGCGAAGCGTGATCGGTTATCAACATACCCTTCCACAATATCCGAAAGCGTCGTAGACGCGACGTTTGATTCAGCGTCGACGAGCCATGCGCCTACGCCATCTGCCACTTCACCATACATGAAGCTCTCTAGATACCCGTAAGCCATTGACTGCCTCAAAGGATTGGAAACGCCGTCAAAATATATATGGGCATATCTGCATATTTGATGACCACTCGCACCGTAGTCATCTCAATGACGGTTGCAGGCGATCGTGGGCGAATGCCCCAACTGACCACCCACTTCAGCCGTAACGCTTTTGCCCCCACGCCAGAAAACCGTCCAACAACTGCTTCAACACCCCCCGCGTCGGTTCAGCCAGATCCGCGCGATAACGAAACGGCTCGAACTCTTCCATATACGTGCTCTGGCACAACTCCAACTGCACGGCATGGATATCCTGCGCCGGGTTGCCGTAATGCCGGGTGATATGGCCGCCCTTGAAGCGCCCGTTGAGCACATGGGTGTACTGCGGATGCGCGGCGCAGATGGCTTCCAATTGGCTGGCCAGTTCAGGAGCGCAGGCGGCGCCGTTGAAGGTGCCGAGGTTGAAGTCCGGCAGCTTGCCGTCGAACAGGTGCGCGATCACCGAGCGGATCGAATGTGCATCGAACAACAGCGCGTAGCCGAATTCGGCCTTGAGCCGTGCCAGTTCGTCTTGCAGGGTGCGGTGGTATGGCGCCCAGATGTGTTCCAAGTAGGTGGCGCGCTCCTCCTTGGACGGTTCCAGGCCGTCGCGGAACAACGGCACGCCGTCGAACAGGATCGCGGGGTACAGGCCGGTGGTGGCGCCGACGTACAACGGTTTATCGTCGGACGGCCGGTTCAGGTCGATGACAAACCGCGAGTACTCCGCCGCCAGGGTGCTCGCGCCGAGCGCTTCTGCAAAGTCATACAGCGTGGGGATGTGCCAGTCGGTGTCCGGCAGGCTTTGTGCCTCGGGGATCAACCCGGCCTGCACGGCAGGCGTCAGGCGCAGGCCGGCGTGAGGCATGCTGATCAGCAGCGGTACGCGGCCTTGTTTGAAGCTCAGAACCTTATCCACAGCGCGACTCCTTAAACAGTGACATCGACGCCGTGGCGCACGACGCGTTTATCCAGCTCGCCGCCCAGCCAGTAGGCCAGGTCGGCGGGACGATCGATCTGCCAGGCGACAAAGTCGGCGACCTTGCCCACTTCCAGCGAGCCATGGGTGGCGCCCATGCCCAGCGCGGTGGCGGCATGTTGAGTGGCGCCGGCCAGGGCTTCTTCCGGGGTCATGCGGAACAGGGTGCAGGCCATGTTCAGCATCAGGCGCACCGACAAGGCCGGCGAGGTGCCGGGGTTGAGGTCGCTGGCGATGGCGATCTTCACGCCGTGCTTGCGCAGGGCGTCCATCGGCGGTAACTGGGTTTCGCGCAGAAAGTAAAACGCACCCGGCAGCAGCACCGCGACGGTGCCGGCAGCGGCCATGGCGATAGCGTCTTGTTCGGTCATGAATTCCAGGTGATCCGCCGACAGCGCCTGGTAACGCGCGGCCAGGCTGGAACCGTGCAGCGACGACAGTTGCTCGGCGTGCAGCTTCACCGGCAGGCCGAGTTGCCGGGCGACTTTAAACACGCGCTCCACCTGTTCGGGCGAGAACGCCAGGTATTCGCAGAACGCATCCACCGCATCCACCAGCCCTTCCGCGGCCAGGGCCGGGAGCATTTCGCTGCAGATGTGATCGATGTAGGCGTCGGCGCGGTCCTTGTACTCCGGCGGCAAGGCGTGGGCGGCCAGGCACGTGGCGCGCACGCTGACCGGCAGCGCGTCACCGAGGCGACGAATCACCCGCAGCAACTTGCGCTCGCTGGCCAGGTCGAGGCCGTAGCCGGATTTGATCTCCACCGTGGTCACGCCGTCGCGCAGCAAACTGCGCAGGCGCTTGTGGGCACTTTCGAACAGTTCATCCTCGCTGGCGGCGCGGGTGGCGCGCACGGTGCTGGCAATACCGCCGCCCTGGGCGGCGATGTCGGCGTAGCTGACGCCTTCGAGGCGTTGTTCAAACTCACCGCTGCGATTGCCGCCGAACACCGTGTGGGTGTGGCAATCGATCAGCCCGGGGGTGACCCACGCACCCTGCAGGTCATGCACCTGGGCGTAATCCGCCGTCGGCACTTCGTTGCGCGGACCGATCCACTCAATGAACTGACCGGCGGTGACCATGGCGGCGTCCTCGATGATCGAGTAGTTGCCGTGCGCCATGGTTGCGATGTGGCAGTGTTGCCAAAGGGCTTTCATCCCAGACTCCTCGGGTTACAGGCTCGGCAGCAACTTGGCCGGCACCAGCTCGTTCAGACAGCGGCTGGCGAGCAGTTCGGTGGCGGCGATGATGTCCGGGGCGAAGAAGCGGTCCTTGTCGTAGAACGCTACTTTGCCGCGCAGGATGGCGCGTGCTTTTTCCAGCTTCGGCGAGGTCTTCAGGCCTTCGCGCAGGTCCAGGCCCTGGCACGCCGCCAGCCATTCCACGGCCAAAATGCCGCGAACGTTTTCAGCCATTTCCCACAAGCGCTTGCCCGCAGCCGGCGCCATGGACACATGGTCTTCCTGGTTGGCCGAGGTCGGCAGGCTGTCGACGCTATGGGGATGGGCCAGCGCCTTGTTTTCGCTGGCGAGTGCCGCAGCCGTGACCTGCGCGATCATGAAGCCGGAGTTCACCCCGCCATTGCCCACCAGGAACGGCGGCAGTTGCGACATGTGCTTGTCCATCATCAGCGAAATACGCCGCTCGCTCAGGGAGCCGATTTCGGCGATGGCCAGCGCCATGTTGTCGGCAGCCATGGCCACCGGCTCGGCGTGGAAGTTGCCGCCGGAGATCACGTCACCTTCGGCGGCGAATACCAGCGGGTTATCCGACACCGCGTTGGCCTCGATCACCAGCACCTCGGCGGCCTGGCGGAACTGGGTCAGGCAGGCGCCCATGACTTGTGGCTGGCAGCGCAGGGAATAAGGGTCTTGCACCTTGTCGCAGTTCTGGTGCGACTGCGACACCTGGCTGCTTTCGCCCAGCAGGTCGCGATAAGCCGCCGCCGAATCGATCTGCCCACGCTGGCCGCGCGCGGCGTGAATGCGCGAATCGAACGGCGAGCGCGAGCCCAGCACCGCTTCCACGGTGAGGCTGCCGCACGCGAGGGCGCCGGCGAACAAATCCTCACCCTCGAACAGGCCACGCAGGGCATACGCCGTGGACACCTGGGTGCCGTTGAGCAGCGCCAGGCCTTCCTTGGCGGCCAGGGTCAGCGGCGTGAGGCCGGCGATTTTCAGCGCGGCGCTCGCCTCCAGCCATTCACCTTTGTAGCGCGCCTTGCCTTCGCCGAGCAGCACCAGGGACATATGGGCCAAGGGCGCCAAGTCACCGGAGGCACCGACCGAGCCTTTGAGCGGAATGTGCGGGTACACCTCGGCGTTGATCAGCGCGATCAGCGCGTCGATCACCTGGCGGCGAATCCCGGAAAACCCACGGCTCAGGCTGTTGACCTTGAGCACCATGACCAGCCGCACCAGCGCATCGCTGATCGGCTCACCGACACCGGCGGCGTGGGACAGCACCAGGGAACGCTGGAGGTTTTCCAGGTCTTCGCTGGCGATGCGGGTCGAGGCCAGCAGGCCGAAACCGGTGTTGATGCCATAGGCGGTGCGGTTCTCGGCGAGAATCTGCTCTACACAGGCAACACTGGCCTCGATCTGCGCCGTGGCGCTGTCATCCAGGCTGAGGGTTACCGGCTGCTGGTAGATGGCCCGCAGTTGGGCAAGGGTCAGTTGGCCTGGAATCAGAGTTAGCGCAGTCACATTCATGCTCCTTGGAAATTATTGTTCAGTGCAATTCGGGAAACGTCTGGTGCAGCGAAGTGCTGTGCTTGAGCAGCGCGGCGGCGGTCGCGATGTCCGGCGCCAGCCAGCGGTCCTGCGCGTAAGGCGCGACCTGCTCACGCAGCAGGCGCCAGGCACGGTCGGTGCCCGCGCCGAAACGCTGGCCCTTGAGAAACTCGAAGGCCTGGGCCGCGAGCAGGTACTCGATGGCGAGGATCTGGGTCACGTTGGCCAACAATTGGTGCAGCTTGAGCGCGGCGTTGGTGCCCATGCTCAGGTGGTCTTCCTGCAGGCCCGAGGTGACGAAGTTGTCGAGCACCGCCGGTTGCGCCAACTGGCGGTTCTGCGCGCATAAGGAAGCGGCAACGTATTGCACGATCATCATCCCGGAGTTGACTCCCGGGTTGCTCACCAGGAACGCCGGCAAGCCGCTGACGTGGGGGTTGATCAGGCGGTCCAGGCGGCGCTCGGCGACGGCGCCGATCTCGGCCATGGCAATCGCCAGCATATCAGCGGCCAACGCCACGGACTGCCCGTGCGGGTTGGCCTGGGACACCACGCGGTAGCGGTCCGGCGTGCCGAGCAGCAGCGGGTTGTCGGTGGTGCTGTTGAGTTCGGTCTCGACCTGCCGGGTCGCATGTTCCACTTGGTCGCGGGCCGCGCCGTGGATCTGCGGGATCGAACGCAGGCTCAAGGCATCCTGGGTGCGGACGCCTTTACTGCTCGCGATCACTTCACTGCCGTCGAGCAACGCCCGCAGGTTGATGCCGACCTGCTGCATGCCGGGGTGCGGTTTGAGGGCGAGGATTTCGGCGTCGAACGCATCGATCTGGCCGCGCTGGGCCTCGAAACTCATGGCGCCGATCACGTCGGCCCATTGCAACAGATGATGGGCATCGGCCAAGGCCAGGCAGCTCAGGCCGGTCATGCACGGCGTGCCGTTGACCAGGCACAGGCCGTCCTTGGCGCCGAGCACCACCGGCTGCAACCCTTCTGCGCTCAGGGCCTGTTGCGCCGCGACGATTTGGCCCCGGTAGCTCACGTCGCCAATACCCAGCAACGCTACGCCGACATGGGCCATGTGAGTCAGATAGCCCACCGAACCCTGGGACGGCACTTGCGGCGTGATGCCGTGATTGAGCAGCGCCAGCAGCGCATGCACCACCTGCGGATGCAGGCCGGATTTGCCCTGGCTGTAGTTGACGATCGCCGCGCAGATGATTGCGCGGGTCTGTTCGTCGTTGAGCACCGGGCCGACACCACAGGCGTGGCTCAACAGGGTGTTGCGCGACAACTGGCTGAGTTGCTCGCCCTCCAGCGACACATTGCACAGCGCGCCCAGGCCGGTGTTCACGCCATAAGCGCGCTCGCCGCGGCTGACAATGCGCTGCACGATGGCCTGGGCATTGTCGATGCGTGCCCAGGCCTGGCCCGAGAGTTCGAGCACCGCGCCGTGACAGGCCACGGCGACCACGTCCTGCCAGCGCAGGGGGGCGTTGGTGATGATGACTTTTGCTGCCTGGGACATCTTCATACCTTCTTCAGTTCTTGAGCAGCCTTACCGGCCCTATCGGGAGCACGCCCCCTCCCACAGGGGAATGCATTCCAAAGGTGGGAGGGGGCTTGCTCCCGATGAGGCCAGCAGCCGCCCCACATAATCCGGATCAGACCACCGCCGCCCGCCGCTGAACGAACCGGTTCACATACTCATCCGCCGGCGAATGCAGGATCTCACGGGGCGTGCCGACCTGGATCAGCTTGCCGTCCTTGAGGATTGCAATGCGGTTGCCAAGACGCACCGCCTCGTCGAGGTCGTGGGTGATGAACACGATGGTCTTGTGCAGGGTCTTTTGCAGTTCGAGCAACTGGTCCTGCATCTCGGCGCGGATCAGCGGGTCGAGAGCACTGAAGGCTTCGTCCATCAGGATGATCTCGGTGTCCGCCGCGAGTGCGCGGGCCAGGCCGACCCGTTGGCGCATGCCGCCGGAGAGCTGGTGCGGGTATTTGTTTTCGTAGCCTTTGAGGCCCACGGTGTCGATCCAGTGCAGCGCGCGCTCGGCGCAGACCTGCTGGGTTTCGCCGCGCACTTTCAGGCCGTAGGCGACGTTGTCGAGCACGTTCTTGTGGGGTAGCAGGCCGAAGCTCTGGAACACCATGCTGATCTTGTGCCGACGGAATTCGCGCAGGGCATCCATGTCCAGTTGCAGGATATCTTCGCCGTCGACCAGGATCGCGCCGCTGGTGGGGTCGATCAGGCGGTTGAAGTGGCGCACCAGGGTGGACTTGCCCGAGCCCGACAGGCCCATGATCACGAAGATCTCGCCGGTGCCGATGCTCAGGGACAGGTCGTTGACGCCGACCACGCAACCGGTCTCGGCCAGCACCTGATCCTTGGTCTTGCCCTGGCCGATCAGCCCCAGCGCGTCCTTGGCGCGGTTGCCGAAGATCTTGAAGACGTTTTTCACTTCGATTTTGCTGACAGTCGTCATTTGCTCGCCTCATGCCGTGGACGGCCGTAGGCCTGGGTAATGCGGTCGATGACCACGGCGAGAATCACGATGGCCAGCCCGGCTTCCAGGCCGCGCCCGACGTTGAGGGTCTGGATGCCGACAAGTACGTCTTCGCCCAGGCCACGGGCGCCGATCATCGAGGCGATCACCACCATCGACAACGCCATCATGGTGGTCTGGTTGATGCCGGCCATGATGCTCGGCAGCGCCAGCGGCAGTTGCACGCCGAACAGCTGTTGCCAGCGGTTGGCGCCGAAGGCGTTGATGGCTTCCATGACTTCGCCGTCGACCTGGCGAATCCCCAGGTCGGTCAGGCGGATCAGCGGCGGCGCGGCGTAGATCACCGTGGCGAAAATCGCCGGCACCTTGCCCAGGCCGAACAGCATCAGCACCGGGATCAAATACACGAAGCTGGGCATGGTTTGCATGATGTCGAGCAGCGGCATCAGCACCGACCGCAGGCGATTGCTGCGCGCCGACAAGATGCCCAGCGGAATGCCGATCAGCACCGAGATCAGCGTGGCGACCAGCATCAGGGCCAGGGTCTGCATCAGTTTGTCCCAAAGGCCGACCGCGCCGACCAGGAACAACAGGCCGACGATCACTGCCGTGGTCACCACCTTGCGCGTGGCATGCCAGGCCACGGCACCGACGATGGCCAGCATCAGCCACCAGGGCGCGGCGCGCAGCAGGCCTTCCAGGTTGACGATGGCCCATAGCAGGGTGTCGGAGATGTGCCGGAACACATCGCCGTAGTTGGTCACCAGCGAATCCACCCAACCGTTGACCCAGTTGGCAATGGAAAACGTAAAACTCTCAGGAAACATAGCGTGCTCTCGATCCAGTGGGTTGTGGCCAGGCGCCCGGCTGCCCCTCAGGGTAGCCGGGTACGCATGACCTACAAGGCCGCGTCGATTTTCTTGGCAGCGTCGTCGCTCACCCAGGCGTGCCAGACTTCAGGGTGTTCCTTGAGGAATAGCTGCGCCAATTTCGGTGATTCGATACGCTCTTTGGCCATGCGACCGAGGTTCTGGTTCAGCAGATCGATCGGCAGGTTGACCTTTTCCAGCATGGCCACCAGTTCCGGCGCTTGCTCGTGGAAGGTCTTGGACAGGCCGACCTTGATGCTCACGCTTTTATCCACGCCGGGTTTTTCTTCCAGCTTGACCAAATCGACCTGGCCCATCAGCGGCGTTGGCGACCAGTAGTAGAACAGGATCGGCTCGCCGCGCTTGTAGCTCGACAGCACAGCCGCATCCAGCGCCGGGCCGGTGCCGGGGCGGAAGTTGGTGTAGGTGCTTTCCAGGCCGTAGCTCTTGAGCATCGCGCTGTTGTCCAGCTCGCAGGTCCAACCGGCCGGGCAGTTATAGAAACGGCCTTTGGACGGTTCTTCCTGGTCCTTGAAAACGGCGGCGTACTTGGCCAGGTCGGCGATGTTCTTCAGTTCCGGCGCCTTGGGCTCCAGCTTGCGCTTGGCATCGCCTTCGATCACGTAACGCGGCACGTACCAACCTTCGATCGCACCCACCACCGGCGCGCCGACGCCGACGACCTTGCCGGCCTTCTCGGCCTTGTTCCACACCTCGCTGCGACCGACCCACTCTTCGGCAAACACTTGAATGTCGTTGCTGCTCAGGGCGTTTTCCATGGTGATGGAATTGCCCGGCAGGCTGTCGGTTTTGCAGTCGTAGCCCTTTTCCAGAACGGTTTGCAGGATGTCGGTGAGCAACATGCCGCTTTCCCAGTTCAGGCCGGCGAATTTCACCGGTTTACCGGACTCGCACCAACCGGCCGCCTGGGCGCCGGTGCTTGCCAGCAAGCCCAGGGAAAGCAATGTGGTCAGCAGGGTCTTGTTCGATTTCATTGTGTGACGCTCCTAATCATGAATTGGCTTACGGCAGTCAAGAGGCATCCTGCCCGGTGCACATCCAATCAGGCCTGCGCCGCAGCGCGACCGGCCCCGCTCGTTGCAGGTGGTACTGCACTGTTCTGCTCGAGCGGCAGAATCAGTTGATCGGGCACGGCGCCGTGCCATTTTTTCGCACACACGTAGTACATGGCTGCCGGAAGTATCAGACCGATGATCCAGGAAATATCCACATCACCCAGGGCGGCCACCAGTGGACCGGTGTAGAACTTGGTGGAGATGAACGGCAATTGCACCAGCACGCCGAACACATAGACGCTGATACCGAGCGGGTTCCAACGCCCGTAGCGCCCGTTCGGATCGGCCAGCGCGGTCACGTCATAACGCTCGCGGGTGATGCAGTAGTAGTCCACCAGGTTGATCGCGCTCCAGGGCGTAAAGAACGCCAGCAGGAACAGGATGAAAGACTTGAACGCACCGAGGAACGAGTGCTGACCGAGCAACGCGATCAGGGTCGCGGTACCGACGATGGCCAGCACGAAAGCCAGGCGCTGCAAGCGCGTGACTTCCAGGCGACCCCGGAAGCCGCTGATGATGGTCGCAATGCACATGAAGCTGCCGTAGGAGTTCAGCGTGGAGATGGTGACCTTGCCGAACGCGATGCTGAAGTACAGCAGCGCAGCGGTGGCCCCCGTACCGCCCAGGCCCACGATGTAGGCCACTTCGTGACCGGCGAATTGCCCGTTGGACAGGGCGGCGGCAAACACACCGAGGACCATCGCCACCTGTGCGCCAATCACTGAACCCGCGCCAGCGGCCAGAAAGGTTTTCACCGAGGACGTCTTGCTCGGCAGGTAGCGTGAATAGTCCGCCACGTAGGGGCCGAAGGCGATTTGCCAGGAGGCCGCGAGCGACACCGCGAGCAGGAAACTGCTCCAACTGAAGTGGCGGATTTGCAGGAGTGCGCCAATGTCGGCCTGGCTCATCAGGCGACTGAACAGGTAGGCAAAGGCAATCACACCAATGACGCTGGCGACCCGGCCGATGAAGTGGATCACCCGGTAGCCGAGCACCGTGACCAGCACGATGACACTGGCAAAGATAAGGATACCGACGCTGTCGCTGACACCGAACAACTGGCCCAGCGCCTGACCGGAAAGCACGGTGCCGGTGGCGGTGAAACCCAGGTACATCAAACACACCAGCACGATCGGGATGGCCGCGCCATAAACCCCGAACTGTACCCGGCTGGAGATCATCTGCGGCAGGCCAAGTTTCGGCCCTTGCGCCGCATGCAACGCCATGACGCCGCCGCCGAGCAGTTGGCCGATCAACAGACCGATCAACGACCAGAACACGTCACCGCCGAGCACCACGGCCAGGGCCCCGGTGACAATCGCGGTGATTTGCAGGTTGGCGCCCATCCATAGGGTGAACTGGCTAAACAGACGACCGTGTCTTTCCGCTTCCGGGATGTAGTCGATCGAACGCCTTTCGATCAACGGGGTGGTGCTTGCACGCGCGTCATTTGCAGCCATGGGTGTTCAACCTCTGATGGATTGTTTACAGGTTCAGTGTGGGAGGGACGGTGCGACGATTCGACTTGCTCCCGATGGCGGTGTGACAGCCGGAACATCTGGCACTGACCCACCGCTATCGGGAGCAAGCCCCCTCCCACATTTGTTACTTGATCATTGGGAGATTGAGGCCCTGCTCTTTGGCGCAATCAATCGCGATCTGGTAACCCGCATCGGCGTGACGCATCACCCCGGTGGCCGGGTCGTTGTGCAGCACGCGGGCAATGCGCTCGGCCGCTTCGTCGGTGCCGTCGCAGACAATCACCATCCCGGAGTGCTGCGAGAAGCCCATGCCCACGCCGCCGCCGTGGTGCAGCGAAACCCAGGTCGCACCGCTGGCGGTGTTGAGCAAGGCGTTGAGCAGCGGCCAGTCGGACACGGCGTCGGAGCCGTCCTGCATCGATTCGGTTTCACGGTTGGGGCTGGCCACCGAGCCGGAGTCGAGGTGGTCGCGGCCGATCACCACCGGCGCGGACAACTCGCCGCTGCGCACCATTTCGTTGAACGCCAGGCCCAGCTTGGCGCGCTGGCCCAGGCCGACCCAGCAGATACGCGCCGGCAGGCCCTGGAAGCTGATGCGTTCGCGGGCCATGTCCAGCCAGTTGTGCAGGTGCGCGTCGTCGGGGATCAGCTCTTTGACTTTGGCGTCGGTCTTGTAGATGTCTTGCGGGTCGCCCGACAGCGCGGCCCAGCGGAACGGGCCGATGCCACGGCAGAACAGCGGGCGGATGTAAGCCGGTACGAAACCCGGGAAGTCGAACGCGTTTTCCACGCCTTCTTCCTGCGCCATCTGACGGATGTTGTTGCCGTAGTCGAAGGTCGGAATGCCTTGTTTCTGGAAGGCCAGCATCGCTTTGACGTGAACGGCCATCGACTGCTTGGCGGCCTTGATCACGGCAGCCGGTTCGGTCTTGGCACGGGCGCGGTATTCGTCCCAGGTCCAGCCGGCCGGCAGGTAACCGTTGAGGGGGTCGTGGGCGCTGGTCTGGTCGGTGACCATGTCCGGGCGCACGCCGCGCTTGACCAGTTCCGGCAGGATTTCGGCGGCGTTGCCCAGCAGGGCGATGGAGATCGCTTTGCCTTCCTGGGTGTACTTGGCGATGCGCGCCAGCGCGTCGTCGAGGTCGCTGGCTTGTTCGTCGACATAGCGGCTGTTCAGGCGCAAATCGATGCTGACCTGCTGGCATTCAATGTTCAGCGAGCACGCGCCGGCCAGGGTCGCGGCCAACGGTTGCGCGCCGCCCATGCCGCCGAGGCCGGCGGTCAGTACCCAACGGCCTTTGAGGTTGTTGTCGTAATGCTGGCGGCCGGCCTCGACGAAGGTTTCGTAAGTGCCCTGGACAATGCCCTGGCTGCCGATGTAGATCCAGCTGCCGGCGGTCATCTGGCCGTACATGGCCAGGCCCTTGGCGTCCAGTTCGTTGAAATGTTCCCAACTGGCCCAGTGCGGCACCAGGTTGGAGTTGGCGATCAGTACACGCGGGGCATTGCTGTGGGTCTTGAACACGCCGACCGGTTTGCCGGACTGCACCAGCAGGGTTTCGTCGTCGTTCAGATGCGTGAGGCTCTCGACGATCTGGTCGTAGCACTCCCAGTTGCGCGCCGCACGACCGATGCCGCCGTACACCACCAGCTCTTTCGGGTTTTCGGCCACTTGCGGGTCAAGGTTGTTCATCAGCATGCGCAGCGGCGCTTCGGTCAGCCAGCTTTTGGCGGTGAGCGTGTTGCCGCGAGCGGCGCGGATTTCGACGTCACGGTATTTTGTAGGCTTAGCGTTAGAAAAATCGGTCACAACCAGAACTCCTCAGCGATCGATGCGCGAACTGGATGCGTGCGAAGTTGACTCTTACGCACACACCTTTACTTGTACATACAAGCATATGCAATCGAGCGGCCAACTTGATGAGTGAGTCGTGGGGATTTTTTTTGCGAACACGTGGGAGCCTTGGAAATTAAGGCTTCTAGGCTTGATGAAATTTCTTGCGAGGGCGGTTTGCAGCGAGGAGGTTTGACAGCAACGCTGCGGGTTTGCACCACGCTGGGGCGTTCGGTAACAAAGTGGTGCGGGGTGCTGGAAACAGATCGCAAAAACAGTGGGAAACAATGTGGGAGGGGGCTTGCCCCCGATTGCAGTGGGTCAGCTACAGATAAGCTGACTGGTCCACCG